>Ga0136642_1000011_pt1 | contig 137237 bp, 114 predicted proteins | sample LowCatLa1302831Y_FD_115313 | JGI IMG/M metagenome (GOLD analysis project Ga0136642, IMG submission 115313) | Freshwater microbial communities from Lower Cathedral Lake, Yosemite National Park, California, USA - 13028-31Y | ecosystem: Environmental > Aquatic > Freshwater > Lake ... | reverse complement strand
TTTGCGGCATGGAGTATAAAAAATACTACTTTAAAACAAAAAAGACAGTCAAATTAGTATAATTATGTTGAACAAATATAGATCGCGGGAATCTAAGCTTTTACCAAATTAGTTATCGCAAACCCCTAAACTCCAAGTAATTTCATTTATGCATACAAAACCCATACCCATACGCATGTCAGTTGGTTTACTGGCTGAAATTCGAGTAGCGGCGCGTGACATGGAAATGTCGGATCAAGACGCCATGAGATTCTGCATGCGACTTGGTCTTAAGGTGCTGGAACTTGCCGAATTCGATACTGCCACCCCCGTCACGGAGAAAGCGCTATCCTCTAACAAGATATCAGCAAAAGAATTACTCCAAGGCGTCGAAAGAAGACCGCGAAAACCTTGAGGATAGAAACGCAGCATCAATTCAAGACGCTAGAACACAATTTCTGTTACCCACCCAATCACATCCGCAGACGCCAGAGATAGAGACACTACCCCCCCTCCCCCAATCCAACCTAACCCGAAAAGTGATGGCTGGAATGGGTCGCGTAGACGCGCTTGCAATGCAGCGCTCGTATTTTCGACAATCAAACGGCAGAGGAGAATGCGGAGCTAGCGTCGCCTGCGCTCTTATTCGAAAAAACGAAAAAACCGAGGATGTTGAGAATCCTCGGTTTTTCAGAACGGCACCGCGGCTCAAACGAGCCGGCGACGACGGTGGTAGTTAGCAGTTAGCTGTTATACGAATCTCACTTCGTCGGGACGCTCTGGATCGTCTTCAGGATTCGACCGGCGACCAAATACGGGTCGGCGGCGGAGTTCGGACGGCGGTCTTCGAGGTAACCCTTGTAGTTGTTGTTGACGAAACTGTGAGGAATACGGACCGAGGCGCCGCGGTCGGCGAGCCCGTAGCTAAATTTATCTATGGACTGAGTCTCATGAAGACCGGTAAGGCGGAGGTGATTCTCTGGGCCGTAGACAGCGATGTGCTCATCACGGAATTTATTGAAGGCCGCCATAAGTTTCTCGAAGTAAGCTTTACCTCCCTTTTCGCGCATGAACTTGGTGGAGAAGTTGGCATGCATGCCGGAACCGTTCCAATCAAGCGGTTGCTGGAAGTTGCCGAGGATGGGCTTGCAGCGCCATTCGATGTCGACGCCGTAACCTTCAGCAAGGCGAGCGAGGATGTAACGGGCGACCCACATCTGGTCGGCGGCACTCTTGGAGCCTTTGCCGAAGATTTGGAATTCCCATTGGCCTTTGGCGACCTCGGCGTTGATGCCTTCGAGGTTAATGCCTGCATCCAGACAAATATCGATGTGCTTTTCGGTAATTTCGCGCGCGATATCGCCAACGTTCTTATAGCCAACGCCGGTGTAGTAAGGACCTTGCGGGGCTGGATAGCCTCCTTCAGGAAAACCTAGCGGGCGACCGTCTTGGTAGAAAAAGTACTCCTGCTCGAAGCCATACCACGTATTGGCGTCGTCCGGAATGGTAGCGCGAGAATTAGAGACGTGCGGGGTGACGCCATCTGGCATCATGACTTCGCACATAACGAGCACGCCGTTCTTGCGGGTGGTGTCTGGATAAACGGCGACCGGTTTTAAAATACAATCCGAACTCTTGCCTTCGGCCTGCTGCGTGGAACTTCCGTCGAAGCCCCAGTTGGGCAGCTCGGTGAGCTTGGGGAAGCTCTTAAATTCCTTGATCTGGGTCTTGCTGCGCAAGCTAGCCAGCGGTTTGTAGCCATCGAGCCAGATGTATTCTAATTTATATTTAGCCATAGTGATTTGTGATGCGGGTTTTATGAGGGGGTTTTACGTGAGAGCTGTGGGTTAAAGAACCGATTTCACACGAAATAAACCTCATAGCTATTCAGCACCTCATATGCCAGCAGCAACCAGATTTTTTGCCATTGGTGAGGATTATTGTATCCCGTTATTGTTGAGCTGATTTCGGCTGTATTTGTCTTGTCCCTTGCGTCTACGCCAGCACCCCCAAACCTCCTATTCCAACGCCATGCACGAGGTCAAAGACACGCAACGAGCCGTCGTCCGTATCGGCTTCGACGGCCGTGTGCACAAGACATTCCGCGGTCCCAACGCCCAAGTTCGCTTCGACAACGAGGTCCGCGTCCTCCGCCACCTCGAGGAGCGTGGTTGTAATTTTGTCCCTCGCCTCCTCGACGTCGACCCCGTCCCACTCAAAATTATAACCACCAACTGCGGCACGATCATCGATCAACTTAACCCCGAGCGAATGAAAGAATTGTTTCAAGAACTTGAAACCTACGGCGTCCGCCACGACGACGCCTTCCTGCGCAACATCACCTACCGCGCCACCGACGGACGCTTCTGCCTGATCGACTTCGAATTCGCCACACTCCTCGACAATCCGCCCGCACCGGCGAAACCACGATGACCACCCCCGACCACACCGCTCCTGCTCTCAAACCCACCCCCGATCTACGCTGGTCCGGCCTCAGCCATCGCGGCAAGATCCGCCCCAATAACGAAGACTCCTACCTCGCCCTCGCCTTCGACGGCCAAGAACTCCGCCGGTTGGGTAAAATCGGTGACGCCTGCTCCTCCAACAGCGATTTCATCTTCGCCGTAAGCGATGGCATGGGCGGCGCCAAATCTGGCGAATTTGCTAGCCGTATCACCGTCGAGAAAATCACCCTGTTACTCACCAAGAGTTTCAAACTCTCCGCCAGCGGCATGAGTAGCGGCTTCACCGACATCTTTCTAGAAGTCTTCCAGTCCATCCACTACGAGCTACTCAAACTCGGCTACAGTTATGATGAATGCCGCGGCATGGGCACCACCCTCACCCTTGGGTGGCTCACCCCCGGGTGGCTCTACTTCGGACACATCGGAGACAGCCGCTTGTACTATTTACCGCAATCCGGTGGAATTAACCAACTCACCCACGATCACACCCACGTTGGCTACCTGCGCCGTCAAGGCCAGATCAATGAACGTGAAGCCCGCACGCACCCGATGCGCAACGCCCTCCATCAGGCCCTCGGCGCCGGCCACCAATTCATCGATCCGCAATTTGGTGCGGTCGCACTCACCCCCGGCGACCACTTCGTGATCTGCTCCGATGGGCTCGTGGATGGCCTCTGGGAACGCCAGATCGAAGAGCTCATCCGTACCCCCAGCGCCGCCGAGAAAAAACTTTCACCTGCCGAACGCCTCGTCGTCGCCTCCCTCGAAAATTCTGGCCAAGATAACACCACTGCCCTCGCCTTCGAACTTATTGCTTCACCCGCGCCCACCGCCGCCCTCACCCTAAATTCAAAAAAACCCAAACGCGCCGCGCCGCAGCGATGACCACGACACTTTTTGTCTACGGCACCCTTAAACGCGGCGGCTCCAACCACCAACACTTGGCCGCACAACAGTTCATCGGCCCCGCCCGCACCGCGCCAGGCTTCACTCTTTTTAACCTCGGCGCCTATCCCGGACTGGTCGCCGCACCCGAGGACTCCCTAGGAGTCACCGGCGAACTTTGGTCCGTTGACCTCATCTGCCTAAAGCGTCTCGACGTACTCGAAGGTCTTGCCGAGGGAATGTACCACCGTGGGCCAATCGCGCTCAGCCATGACAGTGTAGACACCCACGCCACCCCCTCGCCCGTAATCCCATATGCCGAAACGTATTTTTATCGGCGCGATTTATTCGGCCGGCCGCACCTCGGCCCCTCTTGGCCAGTTTAATCCCGCACCGTCATGCCCGCAAACGACGCGGTCAAAACCGCCGCATTTTACTTCATGAATTTCATCGGCACCCGTCGCACCGCAGTAAATTTTGCCCGATAAAGTTCCTCCAAAACTTCGCGCACTTCGGCGGGGATACGTTGCACCATCTCATCCAGTGCGGGTAAAGGCCCCGTCTCCGACTCCACTTCTTCGCGCGCCGCTACCGCTTTGATCGGGATGGTTTCGCCGCGTTCCCTAGCCTCAGCCATAAACACCGTCTCGCGTACCTCATCGGTTGGCCACGGCGCTTCATCGCCAAACAAAGTCCCATGCGTCGACGCACTCGCCGCCGCCACCATTGCTGCGCTCAAGGGCGCCACACCGAAGGCCTCGCTCGCTTCCGGCGGTAAAGGCTCCATACCGCTTGCGGTTTGCGTAGGGCTCATCCGCACCACAACGGGCAACTGAGCCGTCACAGCCAACGCCTCAATCAGGCGTCGCTCCAACACTTCAATCAGTCCTTTTTTTTTTCGCTTTCAGCGGCCCCAAGCTCAGCTTCATCGGCCAGAGCGGCGAGCTCTTTGATGAGGCTATCGATCGCACGAGCACGACTCGTTTCGATCGCTTTTAACAACGTAACTTCGAAATTGATTTTCTCCGCCAAGCCGAGTTTCACGCTGCCTTCACCCTCACGCAGACCGTCAAGCAAGCGCGTGATTTGCTCCGTCGTCATCGCGACACCGCCGAGGCTGCTGCTACGGCCGCCTTGGGCTATCGCATCGAGCAAAGCCGCGCGCACTACCTCTTGTAAATCGTTGAGTAGCCGCACCAAATCGCGACCCGCCGCGTCACATTCGTCCACGAGAGCGACCAAGCGCGCGTGGTCACCCGTGGCGAGAGTCGCGGCGAGCTCAGCAATTTTTTCGGCCGCGACCAGCCCGTAAACATCGAGCACATCCGGCTCGGCGATCTCGGTCCCGCAAAACGAGATCATTTGGTCAAAAATCGACTGGGCATCCCGCATGCCTCCGTCCGCCATACGCGCGATACAGGCCAATGCCTCAGGGGAAACTTTGATTTTCTCTTCAATCGCAATCTTCTGGAGCCTCTCGATAATGAGCGCCGCCGGAATTGGCTTGAGGTCAAATCGCTGGCAGCGCGACAAAATCGTCGGTAGCACCTTTTGCACCTCCGTCGTGGCGAAGACAAACTTCACGTGCGGGGGCGGCTCTTCGAGGGTTTTAAGCAGCGCGTTAAACGCCGCGGTTGAAAGCATGTGCACCTCGTCAATGATATAGACTTTAAATTTGCCCTGCGCCGGGGAATAACGCGCCGTCTCGCGCAAATCACGCACCTGCTCGACACCGTTGTTTGAGGCACCATCGATCTCGATCACATCGAGATGCGAACCATCCGCGATGGATTGCACGGCCGGATCAGCTGGATCAAAATCCGCGTTGGGACCGCCGGTGCAATTCAGGGCCTTAGCAAAAATGCGCGCCGTCGAAGTCTTACCCGTGCCGCGCGGCCCTACAAACAAGTACGCGTGAGCGATACGGTTGCGGGCAATGGCGTTTTTCAACGTCCGCACGACATGATCCTGCCCCACGACGTCAGCAAAAATCTGCGGACGCCATTTGCGGGCGATGACTTGGTAACCGGTCGTGCTCAAAGGCTGAAAAGTTAAGGAATCAGACAGGAAAAATCAGAAATAAAGTGGCCAGGCACTCCACGGCACTAGGAGGACGACGTTACCGTTGCTGCCTTCCGGCCCTGGCGGGGTTCACGCGCCTGCCCATGCATGGCACCTGGCCGCCGCGAACCATGCGCCCGGGGCGGGTTCGCGCAACAACTATTTGCCTTAAAAGGCGAGCGAGCTCGCCGTAACGCTATCTTTAGGGCTTCACCGGTTCCGCGGCCGCGGGCGCCGCAGTCGAAATCGGAGGTGCACCGTCACGTTTACCGGCCTTACGGTCACGGGGCGGAGGCATACCAAGACGCTCGTCGCGCATCAACTCGCGCTGGAGCTCCTGCATTTTCTCGAGTCTCTTACGCTGATCCGCCGTGAGTTCGACGATCATGAATTGCTGGAGACGACGCAAAATCAATCCGGTTTCCTTGAGCGAAATTTGCCGTAACTGGCGAATTTCTTCTTCGGCGTGATCCACCATAGGGCGGATTTTTTCTTTCTGCTCATTGGTGAGCTCCAGCCGATCCGACATGTGCCGCAACACAGACGGAGGCATCGCAAGTTGTGCTGGGCCAGCGCGGCGTTGCGCCCAACGCGGGCCCACCCGCATCGCCAACAAACCACCAAAAATAGCGCCCGCCAAAAACACGGCGGTAAACGCGAGCACGACTTTCCAGGTTTTGTTCATATTTATTCGATGGGACCAAGTAGCAGCGCGACGGGATCATCGCCGATGGCGAGATTTTCTTCCTCTGCGTCCGCGGTGAATACCGAAAAATTGGCACACACGCTCGCAATCGCCAACAAGCTTGCCAACCCGACGGCTTGGAGGGCAAACCGCTCAAAAATAGAACGCACGGGACGCTCTGCGGCCAAAGCCAGCGCCGCCACCCGCGTTGTAAAACCGTAAGAAGCAGTCATCACGGCTTCAGCTGGGGCGCGGCGCGCGGCCGCAATTAGGCGATTCCAGGAATGATCAGGGTCGGCGGGCTTCATTGTGTTCTTTGTTTTGAAGATCTAAAAAGAGTTTCCTTAATTTTCGGCGCGCTCGGAATGCACGTACTTTAACCAAAGACGTATTCCAGCCGGTGAGGTTGCAGATTTCCGCAATCGTTTTCTGCTCCATATCAAGTAGCTGAATCACCATGCGGTCGTCGGGCTTCAGTTGATCAAGGAGTTTATGCACGAGCTCATGCGCCGCGAGCGCATCGTTGGCGGCGACCTCGTTGTCGCTGGTCATCACCGCATCGAGCATAGCAGTCTGATTTTCCGAAAGGTCTGCCCAGCGAAACTCGGGGCGGCGTTTCTGTGCGCGAAGTTGATCGATACAGGTCGTTACCGCGATCCGTGAAACCCAGTGCGTAAGTGGCACCGCACCCTGATATTGCTCGAGCCGAGTGAACATTTTTAAAAAAATATCCTGCGCCAGATCTTCTTCTGCGACCCGACGAGGCAGATGGGCACGCACGATGCGAATGACCAACGGGTAAAGATGATCGACCAGCTCACGCGCGGCTGCCTGATCACGGCGACGCACGCGCACCAAGCAGCCAGCCACGTCAAAGGACGCTTCATCTTCAGGCATAGAGAAAGAAAATTGAAACCCAACACCGCAAGCAAGACGAGCTTCACAACTTCAGGTTACAAGTCACGAGATGACATGACGCTCAGGGAACGCCTGTCTTGACTCCTACGCCTACCAGCCGATACCCCTCAAGTCACAGAAATGCAGACGCTTACTCAGGCTTTTCGACTTACGATCACGCGCGATCGTTAATGCACCGCCAAAGGGTGGATCGTGCGTTGACCTGCTTGTAGATATCATGACTGCGGTTTAGCGGTCATATGCTTCGTCGGCTCGCTTCCTGTCATTGGTTCGTTCAATCTTTCTCGACTCCCGTTTCGCTATGCAATCCGCGCCCGTCACCAAATACCGCCCGTTACCACCCGTCAACCTACCCAACCGCCAGTGGCCTAGCCGTACGCTCACGCGCGCGCCTATCTGGTGCAGCGTCGATCTACGCGACGGCAACCAGGCGCTCGCGCAGCCCATGAGCGTCGAGGAAAAACTCGAGTACTTCGAGCTACTCGTGAAAATCGGCTTCAAGGAAATCGAGATCGGTTTTCCTTCCGCCTCCCAAATCGAATTCGATTTTTGCCGGCGCCTCATCGAAGAAAAACGGGTCCCCGACAATGTAGCACTCCAGATCCTCTGCCAATGCCGCGAGGATCTGATTGTTCGCAGCTGCGAGGCGGTCCGCGGCGCCAAGCACATTATTTTTCATCTCTACAACTCAACCTCACCTTCCCAACGCCAGCACGTCTTCCACGCCACTCGCAACGATATCGTAGCCATCGCCACGCGCGGGACCGCTTGGGTCAAACAGCATACCGCCGCCCTCGCGGCCACCGGCACCCAGGTGCGTTTTCAATATTCCCCAGAAAGCTTCACCAGCACCGAACTCGATTTTGCCCTAGAAATCTGCGAAGCCGTCACCGACGTCTGGCAACCCACGGTTGAAAACAAAATTATCCTCAACCTGCCCGCCACCGTCGAATACGCCACACCCAACGTCCACGCCGACCAGATCGAGTGGATGGCCACCCATCTCACGCGCCGCGCGCATACCCTCATATCGCTCCACACCCACAACGATCGTGGCACCGGTGTCGCTGCCACGGAGCTTGCCTTACTCGCCGGCGCTGACCGCGTCGAAGGCACGCTCTTCGGCAACGGCGAACGTACCGGCAACCTCGACATCGTTACGGTCGCTCTAAATTTCTATACCCACGGTATCCATCCGGGCCTCGATTTTTCCGATATCAACCACGTCCGCGACGTGTACGAGCGGTGCACTAAACTCGAAATCCCACCCCGCCAACCCTACGCCGGAGAATTGGTATTCACGGCCTTCAGCGGCTCGCACCAAGACGCCATCAAGAAATCCTGGGCTGTTCAAAAACCCGACGCTCCTTGGGACGTGATCTACATTCCAATCGACCCCGCGGACCTCGGCCGCAGCTACAAAGCCATCATCCGCATCAACAGCCAATCCGGCAAGGGCGGCGTCGCCTACGTACTAGAAAATGACTTCGGCTTTCAATTGCCGAAACTCATGCACAAGGAAATCGGTAAACTCATCAATGATCGCGCTGATACCAAGGGCACCGAACTCTCCGCCGCCGAGATCAACACGATTTTCCGCCACGAATACCTCGAGCAACCTGCGCCGGTACTCATACTCCAGCATTTCAAAACCACCGAGCGCGACGGTGACGTCACCTGCGATGCCTCGATGACGCTTAACGGCGTCCTTCATGCCCTCACCGGCACCGGCAACGGCCCAATCGACGCCTTCGTCCGCGCGCTCTCTGCCACCACGCTCCCTAAATTTGAAGTACTCAATTACAGCGAACACTCCCTCGGCCGCGGCGCTGAAGCCCGCGCCGTGAGCTATATCCAGATCAAAACCGACCGCGCCCTCACGCTCTACGGCGCGGGCATCGACACCAACATCGAGCTGGCTTCCATCAAAGCCATCGTCAGCGCCCTCAACCGGGCCCTGACGAAATAAACTCACACACTAAACCCCGAAGTCGCGCAGCTTAGGGCGGGCGGCTTCCTCGCTTGCTCGAGCGGTCCCACCGCGATGCACCTGATCATGTCACTTAGAATCCTAGTCTCACTTCTGACTACGGTGTTTACCCATTCCGCGAGCGTCCTGCAAGCCGCCGACACTCGCGCCGATTTTCTCAAACTTATCGACCGACCACGAGTGCCGCTCGCCGTCTCAACACTCGAGGCACCCGCCCCCGCCGGCCTCACCCGCATCGACTTCACCTACGCTGCCGACACCACCAACCGCGTCCCAGCTTTCTTATTAAAAACCTCGTCAACGCCAACGAATCGTCGACCCGTCATCATCGTCCTGCACGGCACCGGCGGCTCCAAAGAAAGTGAACTGCCCTATCTAAGCGAACTCGCCCACACCGGCTTCATTGCCGTCGCAATCGATGGCCGCTACCACGGCGCTCGCTCACGATCCGGCAAAGGCTCCGCCGATTACATCGACGCCATCTTGCGCGCTTTTCGCACAAAAAAAGAGCACCCGTTTTTCTATGACACGGCTTGGGACGTCATGCGCTTGATCGACTATCTAGTCACCCGAGCCGACGTTGACCCAGCGCGCATCGGCCTGTTCGGTATTTCAAAAGGCGGCATCGAAACTTACCTCACCGCCGCAGTCGATCCGCGCGTCGCCGTCGCCGTACCCTGCATCGCCGTGGAAAGCTTCCGCTGGGCGATCGAAAACAACTCATGGCAATCCCGCATCGGCACGGTTCAAGCCGCCTTCGATGCTGCCGCCAAAGACTCCGGCATCACCTCGCCCAGGTCTGATTTCGTCCACATTTTTTACGCGCGCGTCGCGCCTGGCCTAGATCGCGAGTTCGACGGCCCCGCGATGGTCCCACTCATCTCACCTCGCCCACTCCTTATCATCAACGGGCAGATTGACCCTCGCACACCCCTACCCGGCCTCCAACTGTGCATTGATGCCACCCTTTTCGCCTATCACGCCGCTAGTGCCGAGGAAAAATTCGCCCAACTCATCCAACCCGGTATCGGCCATAAGGTCACCCCCGAGGCTTACCATCAAGCCCGCGCGTGGTTCGTGCGTTGGTTAAAACCTTGAACCGCACGGCAACGTGGCTTGCTCACCTGCAGCCACGCCCTACCTTAAATCTTTCATGAAATTTACGCCCGAGAAACCCGCCCTATTCGGCGAAACCCTTGATTCACTCACCGCGCACCTGCGCGAACTCGGCGAGCCGGCCTTCCGAGCAAAACAGATTCTCGATTGGGTCTACAAAAAACGTGCCCACACCTGGGATGCGATGACCAACCTCCCCAAACCTCTACGTACTAAACTCGAAGCCACCTTCGACCTCACGCCATCCACGCTTGTTCTCGCCAAAGAATCCGACGACGTCACCGACAAGCTCCTACTTGAACTTCGTGACGGCTCGCTCATCGAGAGCGTCATCATCCGCGCCCCGCAAGACAACGTCGGCGAAGAACACTCACGCAAAACGATCTGCATTTCCACCCAAGTTGGCTGCGCCATGGGTTGCGTGTTCTGCGCGAGCGGCCTCGCTGGGCTTAAGCGCGACATGTCTGCCGGAGAAATCGTCTCCCAACTCCTCCAAGTCTGCTACCGCGAAGACGCCACCACGCCACGCGCCCGCCCCGAACTCGCTTCATTCGATAACATTGTAGTCATGGGTATGGGCGAGCCACTCGCCAATTACGATGCCCTCATCCGCGCTCTCACCATCCTAAACGCCGAGTGGGGCCTCGGCTTCGGGGCCCGCCGTATCACCGTCTCCACCAGTGGCCTTGTCCCGAAAATCTTGAAGCTCGCCGAAGAACCCATCGGATTCCGCCTCGCCGTTTCGCTGCATGGTTCCACCAACGAGGTCCGCGAGAAAATCATGCCCGTCAACAAAGCGTACCCACTCGAGAAACTCATCCCCGCCGTCCGCGAGTTCTCCGAAAAACACGGCCGCATGGTCACGCTCGAGTTCATCTTGATTGAAGACGTCAACGATTCCGTCGAACAAGCCGGCGAACTCCGTGACATCGCGCGCGACCTGCACGCGCACGTAAATATCATTCCCTACAACACCGTAGAAGGCCTCCCCTGGAAACGCCCAAGCGTGCAAGTGCAAGAAGGCTTCGCCGATGTACTGCGCGCCGCCCGCGTACCCGTCACACTTAGGCGCGAAAAAGGCCACGACATCGCTGCCGCCTGCGGCCAGCTCCGCCTCAAGACCGAAAAAGACCGCGAACTCGCCCAAGCCTAAAGCATGAGCTCCCCCGCTGCGTTCAGCTCTGCGCCCTCAACCAACCCGGTGGCGCTGCGCATACTTTTTGCGATCAGCGCTGGGCACCTGCTCAACGACACCATTCAGTCACTTCTGCCCGCGCTTTATCCGCTACTAAAAGAATCACTCCATCTAAGCTTCGCTCAGATCGGTCTCATCACACTCGCGTTTCAGCTCACCGCCTCACTCCTGCAACCTGTCGTAGGCCTTGTCACCGACCGTCATCCACAGCCATACTCTCTGGCCGCCGGCATGGGCTTCACGCTGGTCGGCCTAGTGCTACTTGCGTTAGCCGGCAGTTTCCCAGCGGTCCTAGTCGCTGGCGGGCTCGTGGGACTAGGCTCATCCATTTTTCACCCCGAAGCCTCGCGAGTCGCACGCATGGCTTCCGGAGGCCGTCACGGATTCGCGCAGTCCCTTTTTCAGGTCGGCGGAAATGCCGGTAGCGCCCTCGGCCCGCTGCTCGCGGCGCTCTTCATCGCCCACCACGCCCAATCGCGTGTCGCCTGGTTCGTGGTCGTACCAATCATCGGCTTCGGCCTACTCACCCGTGTCGGTCATTGGTATAAGGCCCAACTCATCTCGCACCACGCCACCGCCCGCCGCGCCGCACCCGCTGCACCTTTGCCACGCGCAAAAGTAATCGCCGCCATTGCGATTCTCGCCGTGCTGATTTTTTCAAAATATTTCTACATGGCCTGCCTTGGCAGTTACTATACATTTTACTTAATTGAGAAATTTCACGTCTCCATCCAACAGTCGCAGTTTCTGCTTTTCTTGTTCCTCGGCGCCGTCGCCGCTGGAACGATCATCGGCGGCCCAGTAGGTGACCGTATCGGTCGCAAAGCCGTGATCTGGGTTTCAATCCTCGGCGTCGCACCGTTCACATTGCTACTGCCTTACGCCAATTTATTTGGCACAGCTGCGCTCACCATCGTCATCGGCTTAGTGCTAGCTTCAGCGTTTTCTGCGATTCTCGTTTATGCACAAGAGCTCATCCCGAGTAGAGTGGGACTCGTCTCAGGCATCTTTTTCGGTTTCGCCTTCGGCATGGGCGGCATCGGCTCTGCAGCCCTCGGTCGTCTCGCCGACCAACGCGGTATTGATTACGTTTTTCATGTTTGCTCGTTTTTGCCGTTGCTGGGATTACTCACGGCGTTCCTGCCCGATCCGCGCCATAACGCACCCCCGACTTGAGCTTTTTTCTCCCAAAAAAATCAGGTTGTAATCTAGACGGAACTTTTTTTTGCATCTAGTTTCTTAAAGCGTTCAGCTTCTCTAAAAAATCCGCTTCTGCCCATGATCGAAGTCAAAGGCCTCGTTAAAACCTATGGCACGAAACGTGCCGTTGATGGCATAAGTTTCAACGTAAACCGCGGAGAAATCCTCGGTTTCCTTGGCCCTAACGGGGCCGGTAAATCCACCACGATGAAGATGCTGACCGGCTTCATCCGCCCCGATGCCGGTGTCGCTCGAGTCGGCGGAATTGATGTCACCGCCGATCCTGTCGGCGTAAAACGCCAACTCGGTTACCTGCCCGAAAGCGCACCCGCCTACCCCGAGATGACCGTAGCGGAATTCCTCGGCTTCATAGCTGAAATCCGCGGCTTTTGCACCGCGGCCGAAAAACGCGAACGCGTTGAGCATGTCCTCAGTCTTACGCATCTAATCAGCGTACGCGGCCAAACGATCGAGACCCTTTCCAAAGGTTATAAACAACGCGTTGGCTTTGCGCAGGCCCTGATCCACAATCCACCCGTACTCATTCTTGACGAGCCCACGGACGGTCTCGACCCCAACCAGAAAAATGAAGTCCGTGCCTTGATCAAAAACATGGCCGCAGAAAAGGCCGTGATTCTCTCAACCCACATTCTAGAAGAAGTGGATGCCATCTGCACCCGCGTTATCATCATCTCGCGCGGTCGCGTAGTTGCTGATGAAACCCCCGCCGCCCTCCGCGCCCGACAACCCGGCGCCCGCCTCGACGAGATCTTTCGTAATCTCACGCAATCCGACGCCTGAGTTTCATTAACCAGTCCCCCATTTCTTTCCCGCCATGAGCCAGATTCGCCCTCTCTTCAAACGCGAGTTTCTAGGTTATTTTCGTTCGCCTGTGGCCTACGTTTTCCTAATCTCATTCCTCGTCATCTCCGTCTCACTTGCTTTCTCCCGCTACGGAAATTTCTTCAAAAACGGGACCGCTAGCCTTGAAAGTTATTTTATCTTCTTTCCCTGGCTGTTCATGTTCATCGTGCCCGCTGTAGGAATGAGGCTGTGGTCCGAGGAAAAACGCGCTGGCACGATCGAACTGCTGTTCACCCTGCCCATCACTACGATCGAAGCCGTGTTAGGTAAATTTCTCGCCGGTTGGGCGTTTCTGACTCTCGCCATTTTACTCAGTTTACCCATGGCCTTAACGGTCGGTTTCTTGGGCCAGCCCGATTGGGGAGTGATGGCGGCGACCTACCTGGGCGCCATTCTCATGGCCGGCGCCTACCTCGGAGTCTGCGCTCTCACCTCAGCCCTGACTAAGAATCAGGTGATCAGCTTCGTGCTCAGTCTAGCGGCCTGCGCCGTACTCGTGTTTCTCGGACTAAGCAGCTTCACCACGACACTTGAAAGCATTCTGCCTATCAGTGTCGCTGACCTGATTTCCAACTTCAGTTTCGTGACGCACTTCGACGCCTTCACCAAAGGCATCATCGATCCCAAAGATGTAATCTTCTTTCTTTCACTGATCGGCTTCACGCTTTTTTTAAACGTCGTCGCCCTCGAACGCTAAACTTTAGACCCCGCACACCATGCAACTCCGCGGCAAAGCCCTCGCCATCCTCCTGCTCTTCGTCGGTCTTATCCTCGTCAACTACCTAGCCTCTTCACTCCCCGCGCGACTCGATACCACCGCCGAACACATCTACACCCTCTCTGCCGGTACTCAGGCACTGCTCAATAAAGTCGGGGAGCCTATCACGCTCGATTTCTATTTCACCAAGTCGGCCACTGGCCTGCCTATCACCTACAAAAACTACGCGACCCGCGTCGAAGAGATGCTTCGCCAATACGCCCGTGCCTCCAGCGGTAAAATTACCCTCAACCTCATCGATCCTCGCCCCGATACTCCGGAGGAAGAGCACGCCACCCAAGCCGGTATCCAACCTCAGTTGATCCAGACTACTGGAGAACAAATCCAATTCGGCTTGGTCGCCACTCAGGCTGACCAACAAAAAACCCTTTCCGCACTCAACCCTCAGCGTGAGCAGTTCCTCGAGTACGATCTCTCCCAACTCATCTACAGCGTCCAACAAATCGATAAAAAGAAACTCGGTCTACTCTCCAGCCTACCACTTCAAGGCACTAGCGCGCAGGAAGCCCAGATGATGATGATGATGCGCCAGCAACCGCAACCCGGCCAATTTGTCACCACCGAGTGGGAGAAAACGTTTCAAATTATCCGCATCGAACCCACCGCCACCGAACTCCCTGCCGGACTCGACGCAATCGCCGTCATCCACCCGCAGAATCTTGCGCCGAAACTCCAGTTTGCCATCGATCAATTCATCCTTGGCGGTCGGCCCGCATTTCTCGCCGTCGATCCCGCCTCACAATACTTCAAACGCCAAAGTAACCCCCAGCAATCCATGATGGGCGGCCCCCCCCCCAATGTCTCGAGCGACTTCGCCCCACTCCTCGCCGCTTACGGCATCAACTACGATCCGCAGAAAATCGTGGGCGATTTAGAGAATGCCACCCAAGTCCAAACTCAAGGGGGTCAACTCGCTCGCTATCCCGTCTGGCTCAACCTCCGCCGCTCCAATTTTAACGCCACCTCCGCCCCCACCGGACAACTTAACTCCGCCCTCTTCATCGAGCCCGGTTTTCTCACCGCCCTAGCCGGGGCCACCACAACCTTCACCCCGCTCGTCGAATCCTCCGCCCAATCCGGCGAAGTCGCAGCCGCGGCTCTACAATTCTCTCAGCCCGACGCCATCGCCCGCCAAATCACTCCCTCTGGCAAAAAGACCCTCGCCGCCTTGGTCACCGGTAAATTCAAGACCGCCTTCCCTGCAGGAGCCCCCCAAGAATCGGCGAAAAAAGATTCCGCGCCCACCCCCACTCCACCGCCGACTAATCCCGCACTCGCCGAATCTAAAACCACCTCCACCCTCTTCGTCATCGCCGATACCGACTGGCTGTTCGATGACTACAGTATCCGCAAAATGAATTTCTTCGGCCAAACCGCCGCCGAACCCTTCAACGATAACCTAGCCTTCGCCGCCAACACCCTAGAGTTTCTCTCCGGCTCCTCCGACCTCATCTCGCTGCGCGGCAAGGGCAACTCCGTCCGTCCCTTCGAAGTCGTTCGCACAATGGAAATCCAGGCCAATAAAAAATATCAGGAAAAACTCACCGCCCTCGAATCCCGACTCCAACAAGTCCAGGCCAAACTCGGTGAACTACAGGGCAAAAAGGGCGAAGCCAATAAACTCATTGCCTCCCCCGAAATCACTAAAGCCATCGGAGATTTCCAAAAACAACAAGCCACCCTCCAACGCGAACGCCGCGAGATCCGCCGCGCTCTGCGTGAAGACATCGATGCACTCGAAAATCGCTTACTGCTGATCAACCTCATCGCCAGCCCTCTACTCATCGGCGCTTTCGGCTTCTGGTTCGCCCGCGCTCGAAAAGCCTCACGCTGATCTCCTTTTTTAACCGATGAAACTTAAGCAACTTCTCCTCATCGTCGCCCTCCTCGCCGCCGTTTCTGCCCTGGTCTTTATCGCTCGCCGACCCGCGGCCCAGCCCGCCGCCGACCCGCGACTCAGCCAACCCCTACTGTCCAGCACCACCGCCGATAAAATCGCTGAGATCCATCTCTCCGATTCCGGTAAAACCCTCACCCTCAAGCGCGACCCAGCCGGCATCTGGCGTGTACCCGCCTACTACGACATCCCCGGTGATTTCCCCAAAATAGCCCGCTTCGTTTCTGAACTCACCGAGACCAAACTCAGTCGAGTCGTCACCACCAACCCCGAGCGCATCGCCCGCCTCGAATTCAAGGACACCCAGATCACCTTACTCGATTCCTCCGCCCAAGAACTCGAAGTCTTTAACCTCGGTAAAACCTCCGATACCGGCGGTCGCTTCCTGCGTTTCGGCGCCGAAGCCAAGGCCTACCTCGCTACGCTCACTCCTTACCTTGACCTTGAAGCTAAAAGCTGGGCCCAGTCCGAACTCCTAGCTCTCAAAGCCGACGATATCGCTCAAATCGAAATTCCGTTTTCCTCTGACCAACGCCTCAGCTTTAAGCGCACCAAAAAAGATGATCCCTGGTCCTGCTCAGCCACCCCCACTGGCCAACAGTTAAAACCCGATGCCCTCGCGCCCACGCTCTCTGCTCTCACCAGCCTGCGCTTCACCGATACCACCGACCTCGCCGACCCCAACGCTCTCGAGGCCAAACCCCACGAACACCTCTACCAAATCGTAACCTTCGATCAAAAAATTATAAAAATTACCCTCGGCCGGAAACCCGAAGAAAAGAAATTCAAGCCCCCGATAGCTGACGCCAAAACCGGTCTCGCAGCCCTCGGCTCTGCTAGCGATCTCGCCCAAAAATCTGCCGCAGGAACCCCGCCTGATCCCGCCAAACCCCTAGCGCCAGAATTTGAAACCATCCCTGCCGGACCGGTCTTTATCACGATCACCCACAGCGACCCCGCCGCCCCCGTTAATGCCCTCATGGCCAAGCGCGCCTTTCAAATCGCCGAATATTCGTTCACCAGTCTGCCCCAGAAATCCGCCGATCTGTTTGAACCTGAGCCCAAGCCGGTGAGTACCCAGAAAACTAAGCCTTAAACGATTCCAGTTCCCTGAATTACTTTCTTAATTTACTCATTGTTAGTGTTTAAAGAAACCAAAAACTTATCATTAGTACGAGGGTTACACTTCAGTTTACCGCCGCGAAATCGGGCTAATTCTAACCACATCAACTCAATCCTTTACACGTATCAACACTTGCCTATGTGTTGATATGTTATGTCAACCGAGCCCACCGCCTCCGCGATCCCGTCAGCCCCTACCGCACCGGCAGATTGTGCGATTTCCGAGTTGCTCAGTTTAGGCCGTCCGCTGCGCTCCCTAGAGTTTTTTCCACCTAAAGACGACGCCGGCGTTGAAGCCCTTCGCGCCACCGCCTCCGCGCTCAAGCGCATGAACCCCGACTTTGTGTCGGTCACCTACGGCGCCGGTGGCACCACCCGCGACCGCACCGCTCAGGTCTGCGATTTCCTGCGACGCGATTTCGGCTTCACCGTCATGCCACACCTGACCTGCGTCGGCCACACCCGAGACGAACTCTCCAACGTCGCCGATCGCATTCATGCCAGCGGCTTCCGCAACATCATGACGCTGCGCGGCGATCCACCCAAGGGCGAAACCTCCTTCACCCCCTACAAAGACGGCCTCCGCTACGCCAGCGATCTAGTCGAGCTCCTTAAATCTCGCCACGGCGATTTCTGCCTCGGCGTGGGTGGCTACCCTGAGAAACACCCTGAAGCGCCCTCGCTTGAAATCGACCTAGTCCACCTCAAGCGCAAAGTCGACGCTGGCGCAGCCTTCATCACAACGCAGCTGTTCTTCGACAACACGATCTACTACCGCTTCGTCGATCAATGTCGCGCAGTCGGCATCAACGTCCCGATCGTCCCAGGCATCATGCCGGTACTATCGCTGAAACAAATTCAGCGCTTCACCGCCATGTGCGGCACGGCCCTGCCGAAAAAACTCATCACCCGCCTCGAAGTCGCAGCCGAAAACACCGACGTCGTTGAAACGCTCGGAATCGACTGGGCACTCACGCAAATCCGCGACCTACTCGCCCAAGGCGCCCCCGGCTACCACCTCTACATCCTCAATCGAGCTAAAGGCGCCCTCGCCCTCACTGCCGGCCTCGCCGCGTAGTAATTTAACTGGGATTGGCCGCTCGCGCATTTCCATTAAACCGCGAGAAACCTAGCGCACCACGAGCGTTTTTTAAGGCAAAAAAAGCGCTACCAAGTTTTTTGCACACGCATTCCCCCGCGGAAATTTTCTTGAAAGCTCAACAGCCCATCACCCGAGGTTTACATTTATAGGGAGTGCGATCCCTGGTGGATCAGGCGAAACGCCTAAGTTGAGTTTAGCCTCCAGCCATTACGGCCCGGAAACCTGCCTCGCTCAAAATACGGGCGATTGTTTCCCGCTGATCGCCCTGAATCTCAATGCGCCCGTCTTTGACGGTGCCACCGCAACCGCAGGCTCCGCGCATTTTTTTACAGAGCTGCTCCTTTTCAGGCAATCCGATCCCGATAAAACCGTCGACCACGGTGACCGTCTTGCCCCCGCGCCCACCCGTCTCACGCCGGACATCCACGCGCCCGCGATTTTTCTCCAGCTTGATCGGGACCGCTGGCCTCATCGCTACGAGCGTTGCTGGCCGCACGGGCACATTGGGTAAACCCACCCCGCTCAGCCCCGCGAAAGGATTATGACCCAAAGATCCGCCGCCGTTGGTCGCCACTTTATCATCGCGTGCCATCGTTAAGCCCCCGCCTTTCGAGCCGCCCGTCCGCCACATGCGCCGACCGGGATGTCTGTCTCACCACCCAAAAACATCAGAGCCTTAGCGTAACTGCGATTCTCCAAAAAATGGACTAACTGCGGGTGCAATGCGAGGCCCCCTTGGGCCAAAAAATCGTCCAAACGAGCCATTTCTTCGGCCACCGACTGCCCATCCCCCGCCTTAATCGCCGCCAGCAGGGCGACGATAGCGGTCTTAATTTGATGTTCCATAATGTTTTCAATCATTGATTTATGAGATTAAAACCCTCCCCATAAGAAAGAGCTCTTAGATAGGTTACTAATCCGTCTGTTACCTACCTTAAGCCAGATTGCAATCCCTCAGAGTCACCCCCCTCGCGCTTGTGTAGCCCGCGCTCGCGTGCTTTATAGAGAACCTAAACTCTTTAGGCGACACCACAAGGGCTCATTCATCATGAGCCTTAGCGGTCTCTCCCCTCTTTTTATACCCTTCTTTTCTTGCCATGAATTCCATGTCCGTCCCAACCCACGCCAACACCGCCGTAATCGAGCAAATGCACCAGGCCTGGCTCGACCAACCTGATTCGGTTGATCCCACCTGGCGCGCCTTCTTCCAAGGTTTTGCGCTCGGCAACAACAACGGTACCCTCGCCTCCGCCCTCGCCGGCCCATCAGACGCCAACGTCAACATCATCGACAGCCTGAAACAGGCCCACGTCCACTACCTCATCAATGCTTACCGCTCGATCGGCCACCTCCAAGCTCACCTCGATCCACTCAGCGCCGCTCCCGCTCCCCTCGCCAAACTTTCCCTCGATCAATTTAACCTCTCCGAGGCCGATCTGGACACCTCCTTTGACACGGGCACGTACCTAAACGGTGGCCAAATGAAACTCCGCGATATCATCGCCACACTTCAGCAGACCTACTGCGGCCACGTCGGCGTAGAATACGCGCACATCCAAGACACCGACTGCCGCCGCTGGCTGCAGGAGCGCATCGAGTCGACGCGCCTCCAACCAAAATTCACCCAGCCGCAGAAAGTCCGCATCCTGCGCCGCGTCCACAAGGCCGAGTTGTTCGAGCGTTTTCTCCACACCAAATACGTCGGCCAAAAACGCTTCTCCCTCGAAGGCGGCGAAACCATCATCGCCGCACTCGACGCCATCATCGATCATAGCCCTGACGTGGGCGTCGAGGAAATCGTCATGGGCATGGCCCACCGCGGCCGCCTCAACGTACTCTGCTCGGTCATGCGCAAATCCTTTGACCAGCTCTTCGAACAGTTCTCCGAAAACTATCTACCCGACACCGTCGCCGGCGATGGCGACGTAAAATATCACCTCGGCTACGAATCTATCCTCACCACCACTTCCGGCGCGAAAGTTGAAGTCCGACTCGCCGCCAACCCCTCTCACCTCGAGATTGTAAATCCGGTCGTTGAAGGCAAAGCCCGCGCCCGCCAACGCATCCGCGGCGACACCGAGACACGCACCAAAGTTCTCCCGCTGCTCATCCACGGTGACGCCGCCGTCGCCGGCCAAGGTGTTGTCGCCGAAACTCTCAACTTCTCCCAGCTCCCCGGCTACCGCACCGGTGGCACGCTTCATTTTGTCATCAATAACCAGATCGGCTTCACCACCGACCCGCGCGATTCCCGCTCTACGCGCTACTGCACCGACATCGCCAAGATGATCGAGGCTCCCATTTTCCACGTCAACGGCGACGATCCTGAAGCGGTGTGCATGGTCTCGCAACTCGCCCTGGAGTTCCGTGAACAATTTCACCGCGACGTATTCATCGACATGTATTGCTTCCGCCGTCGCGGCCACAACGAGACCGACGAACCGGCCTTCACCCAGCCCATCCTTTACAAAAAAATCGCCGAGCATCCCCTCGTATCCGCTATATACACAGAACACCTCGTCGGCGCCGGCACAATCACCGCCGCAGAAGGTGACGCCATCACCGCCGAATACTCGGCCGCCTTCGAAGAAAATCTCGCCAAAGCCAAAGAACGCGAGGCCGCCAAAATCGCCAAACGCGCCAAGGCCAAACCAGCTGACGCCTTTAAGGGTTCGACCGCCGTTTTCCAACCCGGCTACAACCACACCTCTGTCCCCACCGGCGTGGACAGCGCCACCCTAGGGCGCGTCGTACAAGGCCTCACGACTGTGCCCGCGGCCTTTAAAATTAATCCCAAAGTCCAACGCTTCCTCGAAGCCCGCATCACCGCCTTTAAAGACAGCGGCGCGATCGACTGGGGTTTCGGCGAAGCCCTCGCCTTTGGCTCCCTCCTCGCCGAGGGCACGCCTGTACGCCTCAGCGGTCAAGATTGCGAACGTGGCACCTTCACCCACCGCCACGCCGTCCTCAACGACGCCGAGACCGCCGAGAAATACACGCCGCTCAAAAACATCCCCGGCGCCACCGCCCGCTTCTGCGTTTACAATTCCCTGCTCTCAGAAGTCGCCGTCCTCGGCTTCGACTACGGCTATTCCCTCGATTACCCTGAAATGCTCTGCATCTGGGAGGCCCAATTCGGCGACTTCGCCAACGGCGCCCAAGTCATGATTGACCAGTTCATCTCCTCCGGCGAATCCAAGTGGCAACGCACCAGCGGCATCGTGCTGCTTTTGCCCCACGGCTATGAAGGCCAAGGCCCCGAGCATTCCTCGGCCCGACTCGAACGCTTCCTGCAATCCTGCGCCGAAGACAATATGCAGGTCGCCAACATCACCACCCCGGCCAACTTCTTTCACGCCCTGCGCCGGCAAGTGAAAAGAGATTTCCGCAAACCGCTCGTCGTGATGTCGCCCAAATCCCTCCTGCGCCATCCCGCCGCTGTCTCCAAACTGGCCGACTTCACCGCGGGCGCGTTCCAGGAAATTATCGACGACCCCGCCGCACCCAAGAAGACCGAGCGAGTTATCCTCTGCTCCGGCAAGGTTTACTACGACCTACTCGATTACCGCACGAAAAATAAAATCAACGACACGGCCATCGTCCGCGTCGAGCAACTGTATCCACTGCATCGTGACGCCCTCTCCAAACTCTCGGATGCCTACGGCCACAGCGCCCGCCTCATCTGGGCGCAAGAAGAGTCGCAAAATATGGGCGCCTGGTCCTACATTGCTCCGCAGCTGGAAGAAATCTTCGGCCGCAAACCCACCTACGCCGGTCGCGGTGCCTCCGCCTCTCCCGCCGTCGGCAATCTTGCCCTCCACCGCCTCGAACTCACTGCCTTCCTCAACGAGGCGTTCTCCCTCTGATTCCGTTTCCCTTCTTTTCTCAGTTTCTTAAACCGCTCGCATCCTCCCCCGACCATGTCCCTACTCGAAGTCAAAATCCCGCCCATGGGCGAATCCATCAGCTCCGGCGTTCTCGCCAAATGGCACGTCAAAGACGGTGAGGTCGTCAAAAAAGACCAACCGCTTTTCGAACTCGAGACCGACAAAATTACCTCCGAAGGCACCGCCGAATCCGCCGGTAAAATCTCCCTCAAAGTCGCGGCCGGCACCGAAGTAAAAATCGGCGCCACTGTCGCAATCATCGACTCTGCCGCCACCGCGCCTGCGCCGACCGCGACACCTGCAGCCCCTGCCACAGCCACCGCCGCCAAAGAATCCAGCGCCTCCCCTGCCGTTCGTCGCCTCGCCGAAGAAACCGGCATCGACCCCGCCGCCGTCGCCGGCACCGGTAAAGCCGGCCGCGTCACCAAGGGCGACATGCTAGCCGCCGGCGAAAAAACTACCCCCCCTCCTGCGGCCCCAGCCTCCGTCGCCCCTGCAGCGGCCCCGAAACCCGCCCTCCCAGCCGGCACCCGCCAATCGCGCCGCAAGATGACCCCGCTGCGCCAAAAGATCGCTCAGCGTCTCGTCGCCGCTCAACACGAAGCCGCCATGCTCACGACCTTCAACGAGGTCGACATGTCCGCCGTCATGGCCCTCCGCGCCAAATACCAAGACGACTTCGTCAAAAAGAACGGCTTCAAGCTTGGCTTCATGTCTTTCTTCGCGAAGGCCGTCGTCAACGCCCTCAAGGAAATCCCCGGTATCAACGCCCAGATCGAGGGTGATCAGATCGTTGAAAATCATTATTACGATGTCGGCGTCGCCGTTTCGACCGAAAAGGGCCTCATGGTTCCCGTCATCCGCGACTGCGACACCCTCAGCATGGCCGGTATCGAGAAAGCCATCGGGGACGTCGCCAAACGCGCCCGTGACGGCAAGATCACCCTCGCCGACCTGGAAGGCGGCGTCTTCACGATCACCAACGGTGGCACCTTCGGCTCGATGCTCTCCACCCCCATCATCAACGCCCCACAGAGCGCCATCCTCGGCCTGCACGCCATCAATGACCGCCCCGTCGCCCTCAACGGCCAAGTCGTCATCCGCCCAATGATGTATCTGGCGCTGAGCTACGACCACCGCCTCGTCGACGGCAAAGAAGCCGTCACCTTCCTCGTGAAGGTCAAACAAGCCATCGAAGATCCCGCCCGCCTCCTCCTCGCTGTTTAAGTCATTCAGCGCCATTAATCGAAACTAAGCTGGAGCTAACCCCTCCAGCCTTAGGTGCTTTGTTTCTTCGCCGTTTAAAAACCATGTCCTCCTCTGCTTCCACATTCGATCTTCTCGTCATCGGGGCCGGCCCCGGCGGCTACGTCTGCGCCTTTCGCGCCGCGCAGCTCGGCCTGAAGGTCGCCCTCATCGACAAACGCGCCACCCTCGGCGGCACCTGCCTCAACGTCGGCTGCATCCCCAGCAAAGCACTGCTCCATTCCTCCGAGCAATTCGTCTTCGCTCAATCGCACGCCGCCGCCCACGGTATCAAACTCTCTGGCGTAGAGCTCGACCTCGCTACCTTGCTGAAGAAAAAAGACGACGTCGTTTCCAAGCTAGTCGGTGGCGTCGCTCAGCTCGCCAAGGGCCGCAAGATCACCGTCCTCACTGGCGCGGCAAGCTTCACCTCGCCCTCCACGCTCAAAGTCGGCGACCAAGTCCTCACCGCCAAAAATATCGTCATCGCGACCGGCTCTGCGCCGGTGGAGCTACCATTCATGAAATTTGACGGCACCCATGTCGTCTCCAGCGACCACGCTATCAACTTCACCCGCGTGCCGAAGAAACTCGTGGTGGTGGGCGGCGGCGCCATCGGCCTCGAACTCGGCTCGGTCTGGTCCCGCCTCGGCGCCGAAGTCACCGTCGTCGAATTTCTCCCAAAAATCATCGCAACCTACGACGAGGATATCGTTCGCAACTTCACCCGTATCCTCACCAAGCAAGGTCTAAAGATCGAGACCGGCGCCAAAGTTACCGGGTACGCTAACGGTATCCTCACCGCCGAACGCGGCACAGAAAAACTTTCCTTCCCCGCCGACAAAGTCCTCGTCGCCGTCGGCCGCCGCCCCTTCACCGACAGCCTCGGCCTCGAACATGCCGGCGTGCAGCTCGACGAGAAAAAACGCATCAAAGTCGACGCTCACCTCAAGACCAATGTTCCCGGTATCTGGGCACTCGGCGATGTCGTCGCCGGCCCCATGCTTGCGCACAAAGCCGAAGAAGATGGCGTCGCCGTCGCCGAATGGATCGCGGGCAAAGCCGGTCACGTGAACTGGGACCTCATTCCTGCCGTCGTTTACACCGATCCCGAAGTCGCCTCCATCGGCCTGGGCGAAGACGCCGCCAAAGCCGCCGGCCTCGCTATCAACATCGGTAAATTCAACTTTGCCGCCAACGGCCGTGCCATCGCCAACGATGCCACCGAAGGCTACGTTAAAATCATCGCTGACGCGAAAACTGATAAAATTCTAGGAGCCCAAATCCTCGGTAAAGGCGCCGGAGAATTGATCAGCGAAATCGTAACCCACATGGAATACGGCGGTAGCGCCGAGGACCTCGCGCGCACCGTTCATGCTCATCCGACCATGAGCGAAGCCATCAAAGAAGCCGCCCTTGCCGTCAGTAAGAGCGCGCTCCACGCGCTTTAAGGCACCCCTCGCGAGCCCTTGAGGAGCGCCCGCACTCGCCGGTTTGATCTGCCAAAACCCCTGCCTTAAACCGGCCGGGGTTTTTTTTCAGATATTTTTGCGCGCTCCGACCTACGCCGCGCGCGCTTGAGGGGGGACCAAGCCTACGGTGCTCGGCTGGCAAAGGACCTGCTTAGGGACTGCCCAGCAACCCAAACCCTTCCACGTGTCGCTCATTAGCACCACCTACGACGCCGGCGCCTTCTTCGACGAGATGTTCGAGCCCGACGGCAAAACTGTCCGCTCTCACTATCGCCGTCTCGCCGAGCGTCTTACCACGCTACCCGCCGCTGATTTCAACCAGCGCAGAGCCGCCGTAGACCTCGCATTCCTGCGCCGTGGGGTCACGTTTACCGTCTACAACGACTCCGAGGGCACTGAGCGCATCTTCCCCTTCGACCTCATTCCGCGCATTATTCCGAGTCGCGAATGGGCCAAACTCGAAGCCGGACTCATCCAGCGTATCACCGCGCTCAATCTTTTCCTCCACGATCTCTATCACGGCCAAAAAATCCTGAAGGATAAAATCGTCCCCGCCGCCCTCATCCTGGGCGCCAAGCACTTCCGCCGTGAGTTCATGAACTTCAATGTCCCGCGTGACATCTACGTGCACATCTGCGGCACCGATCTCATCCGCGACCACGCCGGCAACTACCTCGTACTCGAGGACAACCTCCGCTGCCCCTCAGGCGCCTCTTACATGCTTGAGAACCGCGTCGCCATGCGCCGCGCTTTCCCCAATTTGTTCGCCAGCTACGGCGTCCGCCCAGTCGAAACTTATGGCGACGCGCTTCTCAAGTCCCTGCTCTACCTTGCACCGGAGCGCACCGACAAACCCAACGTCGTTCTGCTCACCCCAGGCGTCTACAACAGCGCCTACTTCGAACACACTTTCCTCGCCCGCCAGATGGGCATTCCCATCGTAGAAGGCCGCGACCTGGTCGTGCGCGACTCCAAAGTCTACATGCGCACCACCGCCGGACTCGTTCAGGTCGACGTCATTTACCGCCGCATCGACGACGACTTCCTCGACCCCACTGTTTTCCGTGCTGATTCCATGCTCGGTGTCCCCGGCCTCGTCGGCGCCGCCCGAGCCGGCCACGTCGCTCTAGCCAACTCCATCGGCACCGGCGTGGCTGACGACAAAGTCATCTACGCTTACGTCCCAAAAATCATCAAATACTACCTTGGTGAAGAACCCATCTTGGCCAACGTTAACACCTACCTCGCCGCCGAGCCGCTCGATCGCAAATACATCCTGGAAAATATCTCTAAGCTCGTCGTGAAATCTGCCAATGAAGCCGGCGGTTACGGCATGTTGATCGGCCCCGCCTCCAGCCAAGCTGAATGCGAGAGCTTCCGTGCCCAAGTCGCCGCCAACCCCCGTAACTTCATCGCCCAAGACCCGATCGCTCTCTCGCGCTCGCCCACCTACTGCGACGGCGAACTCCAAGGCCGCCACATCGACCTGCGCCCCTATATCCTCTATGGCAAAAAAATCACGGTAACGCCAGGCGGCCTCACGCGCGTCGCCCTGCGCAAGGGCTCCCTGGTCGTCAACTCCTCCCAAGGCGGAGGCTCCAAAGATACCTGGGTCCTCCAAGGCGATGCATAAAAACGCTAACTCCACCTTCGGTTATTTTCGCTGTGCCACCCGCCACTAAACTCCCGCCCTCCCGCCCGCAGGCCAACGTGATGCTTTCCCGCGTTGCGCACTCGCTGTATTGGATGAGCCGCTACATCGAGCGCGCCGAAAATATCGCTCGTCTGCTGGAGGTAAACCTCCAGTTACTCCTCGATTTTCAAGGCCTCAACGACGCCACCCTCAAAGATCATTGGGACTCTATCATCCTAAGCACCGGCGAAGAAAAACTCTTTGAAGAACACTATAAAATCGCCACGAGCCGCACAGTCACCGAGTTCCTCGCGTTCGATCTGCGAAACCCATGTTCCATTCTCGCCTGCGTCTTCTCCGCTCGTGAAAACGCCCGCATGATCCGCGATCAGATCTCAGCCGAGATGTGGGAAACTCTCAACGAGCTGCACCTCTACCTTAAATCGCAAAACACCACCGACGTCTGGGCCGGTGGCCCCCACGAATTTTTTGCTCGAATCAAACAAGCCTCCCATCTTTTCCAAGGCCTCACCGGCGCCACCTACTCCCGCAGCGAAGGCTGGGAATTCATCCAGTTTGGCAAATACATCGAGCGCGCCGACAAGACCACCCGGATCCTCGACGTCAAATATCACATCCTCTTGCCCAGCGCCTCCGACATTGGCGGCGCCGTCGACACCGCACAGTGGCAAGCCGTCTTGCGCTCCGCGAGCGCACTTGAAGCCTACCGCCGCGCTCACGTCAGCGCCATCCTCCCTTGGAAAGCCGCCGAGTTTCTCATTTTTTCCGATTCCTTCCCGCGCTCACTGCACTACTGCGTCGCCCAGATCGACGATTTTCTCCGCCGCATCCTCAGCGAAACCGCCGCCCGACCTAAATCCGATGCCGCCCGCGCCGCTCGCCGACTCCTCGCTGATCTCCAATCTTTGAGTATCGCCGAAATCATCGACCAAGGCCTCCACGAATTTCTCCAGAAAGTACAGACTACCCTGGACACTATTGGCGAGGAAGTCGTGCAAACCACTATGTTCTATCCCGCTGAATCCAGCGCAGAGGAACAGCAGCAACAACAGCAACAGCAACAGTAGTTACGCCGCAAAAATTGCATTTGCGACCGCGGAGCCCTAAGCACCTGATTGAGACGCCGCTTGGCCCATGCACCTGAGCATCCTCCATCGCACGACTTTCACTTACGCTGGTAAAGCGCATGACAGCTTTAACGAAGTGCGTCTTCGCCCCATCGACGACGCATTCCAAAAATGCGCTAGCTTCGAGCTGCGTCTTGAACCCACTGCCACCCCGCAGGATTACAGCGATTTTTACGGCAATACGATCCATTACTTCGACATCGCCGAAGGCCACACCAAGCTCATCGTCGAAGCCCAATCGAGCGTGGAAACCACTCCCAACGACGATCGCCCCACCGTCCCCTCCGTTTCTTCCTCCGATCTCGAAAACTCCCCCGAGCGCGAGATGTTCGCCGAGTTTTACACCAGCTCCCATTACGTACCTCTCGAAGTCGAGCTCTGGCGCGAAGCCCAGGATGCCCTCTGCGACGGCCGCGCCGATGTCTGGAACGAGGTCTGCCGCCTCGGCCGCCACATCTACCGCACCTTCGCTTACAAACCTAAGACCACCGGCGTCAGTACCCGCGCCAACGACGCCCTAAAACTACGTATGGGCGTCTGCCAGGATTTCGCTCACGTTCACCTCGGCCTCTGTCGCAGCCTCGGCATCCCCGCCCGCTACGTAAGTGGTTATTTTTTTAACACCACGCGCCGCCCTCGCGAAATCGAAGCCTCCCACGCCTGGATCGAAGCTTACGTTCCGGGCTACGGCTGGGCCGCCTTTGACCCCACGCACGATCGTCCCGCCGACGACCGCTACGTAAAAGTCGCCGTGGGCCGCGATTACGCTGATATCCGCCCCATCAATGGCACTTATCGCGGCGCCCCCACCCGCTCACTTAAAGTCGATGTAAAGGTCCGCCAAACTAACGGCCATCTCGTTCCGGCCTAAAAAGCTCAATGCTTCTGCTGCTCAATACTTCCTACTTTACCGGCCGCATCAAACCCCACCTTAAGTTGCTCCCGCATCCGACGCTCCGAGAAGTTTAAATAAAAAGGATAAAACGGATCACCCCACGCGTAATAACGGTGATAATATCCTCGGTACAGGAGCATCCCCTGGTCGGAATCATAGATCTGGTAACTCCAAATCTCTGTCGTGCCACGCGCATCCGTCCGCGCTACGATGCGGTCCGGTTCACCTAACGCGAGCTTCACCATCTCTTGGTCAAAGCCCACGTCCACCTGCCCCTTCTTGATCATCTCCTGTTGCGCCAATGTGAGACGCGCAAAGAGCGCTGGGTTTCTTTGAATCCGCACCTCAGGCGACGAGCACCCCGCAAACCCCACGACCCACCATAAAGCACACGCCAAGAGTCCAAATTTAAAAAGTTTCATCTTGGTAAACACTCTAACACTCCCGTTTAGATTCGCAACTCAGGACCGCTTCTTAGCAATTTTAGCTACACGTGAAAACTCTCCTGCTTTGGGACATTGACGGCACCCTTCTCTCCTCTGGAGGCGCTGGCATGCGCGCCCTTCGTACTCCGCTTCGCGAACTCCATGGCATCCACGCCACCCTTGAAGACATCGACTACGCCGGCCGCACCGATCGCCACATTCTGCGCCAGATTTTTCATCGCTACGAACTTGCCGTGTCTGAAGAGAATTTCACCCGTTTCCTTGACCGCTACGTTGCCACACTTCCCGCCGAGCTCGCCAATCCCGGGGCCTATATTCTGCCCGGCGTCTCCGCCCTCCTCACCGCCGCCGCCGCACGCACCGACATCACTCAAGCCCTCCTCACCGGCAACGTCCAACGCGGCGCCCGGGCCAAACTAGGCTTCCACGGCCTCTGGGATTTTTTCCCTTTCGGGGCTTTCGCCGACGACAGCGAATACCGCAATGACCTCGGCCCTCACGCGCTTCGCCGCGCCCGCGAACACACGGGCGTCGATTTCCCGCCCGAACGCGTTTGGGTCATCGGGGACACCCCCCACGACATCGCCTGCGGTCGTATCATCGGAGCCCAGACTCTCGCCGTCGCCACCGGCAGCCATAGTGTCGCCGCGCTCAGCTCCCACGCCCCCACTGCCGTCCTGTCCGATCTGAGCGACGCGACCGCTTTCTGGCGTCTAATCGACGGCGCTTAAAAACATTTTGCCCCTCTTCGCCCAGAGGCTTCACCACCTAAAATAACCAAACTCATTTTCCGGTGCGGGAAATTTGTTTGCGACCCTTCTGCGACCATCGAATAACGACCCAAGCCCAACGCCCTTTCAGCACTTTCTTTAAATCGACACCACCGCCCGCCATGTCCCAGCAGTTCACTATCGCCATCGGCTCCGACCACGCCGGCTTCGCCTACAAAGAAGCCATCAAAGCCATGCTCCTCACCGCCGGTCACACCGTGCGAGATCTAGGCACCCACTCTGATGCGAGCTGCGACTACCCTGATTTCATCCGCCCCGTCGCCGAAGCGGTCGCTCGAGGTGAAGTTCAACGCGGCATCGTCCTCGGCGGCTCCGGCAACGGAGAGGCCATCGTCGCTAACCGAGTCAAAGGGGTCCGCTGCGGCCTCTGCTGGAACGAGCAAGTCGCCATCTGGAACCGCTCCCACAACGACGCCAACTGCCTCTCTCTTGGCCAACGCACTGTCACCGAAGCCGAAGCCTTGCACATCGTGAGAGTCTGGCTCGCCACTCCTTTTGAAGGCGGTCGCCACATCGGCCGCATCCAAAAAATCGACGCTCTCTAAATCGCCCCCAAGCCGCCACGACCTTTCCGCTTCGAACTCCTCCCATGGGCACGCGACACCAAGGTTCGAAAGCTGAAACACTCGCCCTCGACGCTTACCTCAAGCTCCTGCGCGCCGCCGAATCCGTCTCAGCTCGCGCCCTCGTCGTCCTCCCAGAAAGCCTGACTCTCACACAGTTCGCCGCTCTCGAAGCTCTCCACCACCTCGGCCCGCTCTACCAATCCGAGCTCGCCACCAAGCTACTCAAAAGCGGCGGTAATCTCACTCTTGTTGTCAGTAATCTCGAACGCGCCGGTTTGGTCACCCGCACCCGCGATGCCAACGACCGCCGCTTCATCAAAGTCGATCTCACCACCAAAGGTCGCCGCTTCATAGGCATCCTTTTCCCCAAAGTCGCCGCCAATCTCGCCCGCGAATTTGCTATCCTCTCATCCCGCGATCAACACGCTCTCGCTCGCATCAGCAAACGCCTCGGTATCGGTCGAGCGCAACCTGCCTTCGGCACAGACTGAACGGTCATAAACCCTACCGCACCCAAACTCGACCACCCCATGATCTCACGCACGCTCCTCTTGCTCAGTCTAATATGCGGCCCGCACGTTTTCGCCACCGAGCTCCTCAACGGGCACGACTTCACCGGCTGGGAAATGATTACTCTACCCTCCACCCCCGCCAACATAAACACCGTCTGCCATTACAACAGCGACGGTTCTATCGCGGTCGCCGGCCAACCGGTGTGTTACCTCGCGACCACTGCTACGTACGAAAATTACACGCTCCACCTCGAATGGCGCTGGACCGAAAAACCCGGTAACAGCGGTATCTTACTCCACATCGCATCTGGCCCCAAAGACCGTGCCTGGCCCCTCTGCCTCCAAGTACAGACCAAATACAAATCCGTCGGCGACCTCATCCCAATGGCCGGAGCCACCTTCGCTGAACCACTGGACCCGGCCGCTAAAGTCCCAACCCGATCCCATACCGCCGTCGACAGTGAAAAACCCGTCGGCGTGTGGAACACTTGCGATATCGTATGCCGCGACGGCACCGTCACGGTAACCGTCAACGGCGTCCTCCAAAATAAAATCACTCGCGCCACTCCTCGCTCCGGCCGCATCGGCTTCCAGCTCGAAGGTGTACCGTTCGAATTGCGCGCCCTCCGGCTGATGCCACTTTGATGCGCCACGCCTCCTACTTCGCTCTAAAAAATGCCGACGTTTTACGAACAACTCGCCACCCTTGAGCGCGAGTCCGCGGCCTTTGTCCTCGTCGTCTTAGTCGATGCACTCGGCAGCACGCCCCAAGACACCGGCGCAAAAATGCTCGTAACACCGGCCGGCCTGCTCACCGGCACCATTGGGGGTGGTCGCGTCGAAGCGCAAGCCATCGCCCTCGCGCAAGAACTCCTCGCCGCATCCGCCACCACGCCACGCTTTGTCAACTGGAGCCTCAGAGGCGACGTCGGCATGACCTGCGGCGGCTCCGTCAAACTTTACTTCGAGCCACACGCGCTTGCTGGGCCGTGGCCTATCGTCATCTTCGGCGCCGGCCACGTTGTCCAAGCCTTGGTGCCCGTGTTGCTGCCATTAGCGTGTACCGTCACTGTAATCGACCCACGCGCCGACTGGCTCGAGCGCCTGCCCCGTGCACGCAACCTCCAAACCATCGTCCACCCCAACCCAGCTGATTTGATCCCAACCTTGCCCGCCTCCGCCTTCGTTCTTTGTATGACTAAAGGGCACTCCAGCGACCGCCCCGTTCTGCAAGGCGCCCTTGCTGAGCGCAGGTTTCCGTATCTCGGGGCCATCGGCAGCGCAGCCAAAGCCATTGTCCTGCGCCGCGAACTCATCGCCCACGGCCTCACCCCCGCCAGAGCCGAAGATTTTTTCTGCCCGATCGGCGAAAATTTCGGGAGCAACCACCCGCACGAAATCGCGTTAAGTATCACTGCCCAACTGCTGAAAATCCGCGATCAACTCGCCCCGACCCCGTCACCCGTGCTCGTCGCTAGTCCCACGCTCGACTAAATTTGATTCAGCCGCGCCTGCACGGCGGCAAAAATCGCCTCACCTGTAGCCGGCGATGCAAGCAGCACTTCTCCGCCTGGTGAGCCAAAATTTGCCACTGCATCTCGGATCGCCTCACGCACGCTGAAGGCGAGCATGAGTGGCGGCTCGCCCACCGCTTTGCTGCCGTGAATCGTGTTCGGCTGCGCCGCCATCGGTAGCAGCGTCACGTTCATCTCCACCGGCGCGTCACTAAACGCCGGAATTTGATAAGTACTTGCGCTGTGCGTAAGCAAACGTCCCTGGGCGTCCCATTTTAATTCTTCGCGCGTGAGCCAGCCCATCCCTTGCACAAAGCCGCCCTCAATCTGCCCTCGATCAATACCCGGATTCAACGAGTCCCCCACGTCGTGCACGATATCCACGCGCCGCACGCGATGCATCCCGGTATAACCATCCACTTCCACCTCGGAAACCGACGCGCCGTAAGAAAAATAGTGGAACGGCCGCCCCTCCCTCTTCGACCAATCCCAGTTAATCCCCGGGGTCTTATAAAAACCCGTCGTCGAAAGACTCACGCGCTCGAGATAAGCCTGCTGACACACCGCGTTAAACCCCACGCATCGCTGCGGCTGTCCACGCACGGACACCACGTCGCCGGCAAAATCTAACTCCCGCGCCTGTGCTACGTCGACACCGAGTAACTGCGCTGCAACGGGGCGCAAACGCTCGCGTAAAATTTCGCAGGCGTTGCGCACGGCCGCACCATTCAGGTCAGCACTGCTTGATGCCGCGGTAGGGGAAGCGTTGGGTACCTTGTCCGTACTTGTCGGCATTAGCCGGATTTTATCTGCCGTTAAGCCAAGCTCACGCATCGCCACACCCAAGATCTTCACGTTCAAACCCTGGCCCATCTCCGTACCACCATGATTTACCTGCACGGAGCCGTCAGGATAAATCAACACCAACGCACCCGCCTGATTGTAGTGCGTAAGCGTAAAAGAAATCCCGAACTTCACCGGGGTGACCGCGAGTCCACGCTTCACCCGCCCGCTCTGCGCATTCCACGCCTCGATGGCGAGGCGCCGCTCAGAAAAATTAGCCTCGGCTAATACGCGATTCCACACTGCTTGAATCCGATTGATCCCCAGGTCTTCGCGGTAATGAGTTGTATTAGTCTCACCCGTGCCGTGATAAAAATTTCGTGACCGCACGGCCTCCGGCGCGAGTCCGAGACGACCGGCGATACGCGACACGATTTCTTCGATCACGAGCATCCCTTGAGGCCCGCCAAAACCTCGAAACGCAGTATGCGAGGTAACATGGGTCTTTGCGATCCTCCCCGTGAAGCGTACCGCGGGAATGAAGTAAGCATTATCCAAGTGAAATAGCGCTCGGTCACAAATCGCCTGCGATAAATCCATTGACCATCCGCCGTCGGAAACAAGCTCCACTTGCGAGGCGAGCAAACGCCCCTCGTTATCGTAACCGACTTTAAATTTCGCCCAAAACGGATGCCGTTTGCCCGTGAGCGTCATGTCGAGGTCGCGCTCCAATTGCCAGCGTACGGGCCGGCCGGTCTTCTGCGCCGCAAGCGCGACAATCGCCGCCGGGCCGTTGCCCTGTGTTTCCTTTCCGCCAAAACCACCACCCATACGCGGGGATTGCACCACAACTTTGTGGCGCGCCACGTTGAGCACTGCTGCAACAATGTTCTGTATTTCTGAGGGATGCTGAGTCGAGGAATGAACGAGCATGGCCCCATCCTCACCCGCTTCCGCCCAAGCCGCTTGCGTCTCGAGATAAAAATGCTCCTGACCGCCAAACTCAAATTCGCCCTCGAGCACATGAGGTGACGCAGCCAAGGCCGCCGCGACATCCCCGCGCACCAGTTCGTGCGCCGGAGCGTGAAAACTCTTCGCTGCTACCGCCGCATGGACTCCAAGCAAGGGCGGCAACGGCACGTAATCGACTTCCACCATCGCCGCCGCCTGCCGACACGCCCGGATCGAATCACCCACTACGATCGCCACGATCTGGCCGTGAAATTGGATCTCATTGGTCGCAAACATCGGCTCGTCGGGCCGCACGGGACCCACGTTATTTTCTCCCGGAATATCTTCCGCTAACACTACCGCGGCGATCCCCGCGCACGCTCGTGCCTTCGTGGCATCACGTCGCGTAATCTTGGCCCGGGCATAAGGAGCCATCACTGGCCACACTTCCAACATCGGCCGGCGCTGCGCCGTGTCGTCCACATATAACGCACGCCCAGTCACGTGACCGATCGCACTATCATGATGCAACGCGCGCGAAGCATCAGACGGTGGCACGGGCGCCCCCGAGGCAAAATCCAACGCGCCATCTTGAGCGAGACTGTGTTCCCCGCTCACAAATTTCTCCCACAAACTAACGATTAGTCCGCGCCGATACTCTGCTCCGCTGCGCACATCGTCGATGGGCGTAAATTCCGTTTGCAATACCGCAGCCACAAGCTGCGCGGCGTCAGCCAGCGTTTTACCCAGCAGCACCGCCTCTGCGCGCAATGCTCGGACCGGCGTCGCAGCGACTCCGGCATATGCCAAACGCGCCACTTGTACAATGCCTGCAGCGTTGGTTTCTACTCGAAACGCACCGGCAACGATACTGATATCCATCTCGCGGCGCTTCGAAACTTTGAAATAATCTGCTCGCAGTGTGTGTCCTGCTGCCAGCGGCATGAGCGGAACGATGATTTCACGAATCACTTCGTCTTTGCTCAACACGGTCTTGCGGTAACCTACAAAAAAATCGTGTAGCGCAACCGTGCGCTCCCCACTCGCAGCGCTGAGTACCAGTGCCGCATCCAAAGTCAGCAACAGCGGAGCACTATCCCCAATCGGAGACGCTGTTGCAAGGTTACCCCCGAGCGTTGCCCGACTACGGATTTGCCTCGAGGCATAGACGGAAAGCATTTTTTGGAGCGACGGAAACTCCGCACCCAAAGCCTGTTCAACGTTCGTGAGAGTGGCCCCAGCGCCAATACGCCAAACACTAGGCGTCTTCACAATCTGGGACAGCTCCACCACTGCTTCGATAGAAATAAGTAACGGAAAAGCTTTGGATTTCTTGTTCAGCTCCACGCCGATCTCAGTGGCGCCGGCTACTAGCTGCGCTTCGGGATACGCCGACTTTAAAGCGAACAGGGCCGCCAGGGACGTGGGTCGGAAAAAACGTTCTCCACTAGCCGAGTAATCTAGTTCACCCAAAGCAATAAGGGGCTGCTTGAGGCGCGCTTTAAATTTATCTGCGCCACTTTGGACTAGCGTTGCAAGCGCCGCATCACGAATCGGCCGATAGCCCGTGCAACGGCAAAGATTCCCGCAAAGTTGGTCGCTGATTTTGGCCGGGGTCTGACAATCACTGCGGTTGTACGCCTCGAACATCGAAACCACGAAACCCGGAGTACAATATCCACACTGCGAGCCGTAGTGATCGACTAGGGCATCTTGTACGGGATGCAATTTCTCGCCTTCAGCGAGTCCGTCCGCCGTGAAAACTTCGCGGCCGGCAAACATCGGTAGAAGTGCGATACAACTGTTAATGGCACGATACGAGGGTTGGCCATGTGCGTCGCGGTCCAAAATGGCCACAGTGCACGCTCCACAATCGCCCTCGGCGCAGCCTTGCTTACTGCCGGTGCAACCATGCGTGCGTAAGTAATCAAGTAAGGTCGTGGTCGGCGCGAGGCCTTCGACGTGCGTCGGCTTTCCGTTGAGAATAAAATCGAGCGCCATGGTGCCAGCCTATACCGCCAATCGTGCCAACGTACGCGCCAGCACTTCGACACCCGCGGCGATGTGTTCCGGTGAGGCATATTCTTCGGGCCGGTGACTCCAGCCGTTACGGCAAGGAATGAAAATCATCGTCGTTGGGCACACTCGCGCCATAAAAAGCGAGTCGTGATACGCACGACTCACCATGCGGCGGTGGCTTAGACCAAGCTCCACGCAGACTTGCTCAGCGATGGCGATCGTGTGCGCGTCGCCGGGTGCGGGCGGATCGGCATTAATTTCGGAAAAATCGATTTGGACGGAGCGACGCGTACAGATTTCGACAGCCGCACGACGGATATCACTGATCGCTTTTTCACGAGTATCCAAACGCGTGTCACGTAAATCGATTTCAAGATAAGCTCGATAAGGCACGCTGTTGACCGCACCAGGTTCAATACGAAACACGCCGGTAGTCCCGACGGTATCAGGACTACCACTGGTTTTAGCCGCATGTTCGACGGCAAGCGCAATCTCCGCCGCCGCTAGCCCAGCATCGCGTCGGCCAGGCATCAAAACAGCACCTGCATGACCGCCCTCTCCGATGAGCTGGACCCGAAAGCTGCTCGGGCCGGCGATATGTTCGACGATGCCGATGGAGACATTTTCCGACTCCAACAACGGACCTTGTTCAATGTGCAACTCCACGAAGGCATGGTAAAAACCCTTCGATAATTTCACTGACTCAAGCGTGCCTTGGCAGCCAGCGGCGGTACGTAATTGCTCGAGTGAAAGGCCCTCACGATCGCGTAGCGCGCGAGCTCTTTCTAAGGGCAAGGCTCCAGCGAGTAGGCGCGAACCGAGGCACCCAAGCCCGAAACGTGTCGGCTCTTCGGCCGTAAACATGACGACTTCAATTGAACGTCGCGGGTGGAAGCCCGCGCGTTTCAAAGCGTGCAACGCTTCAAATCCACCCAAGACCCCAACGACACCGTCATACAGTCCGGCATTGGGGATCGCATCGGTGTGCGAGCCAGTCCCCACAGCCGGCAACGTCGGGTCACTGCCTTGCCAACGCGCAAAAATGTTGCCCACGGCGTCTTCACGGAGCGTGAGTCCGGCCTCATCCGCCGCGCGCCTGACGTAGTTCCGAGCTCGTTGGTCGGCTTCTGAAAACAACACGCGCGTAACTACCGGTGCGGGTGCTTCGGAGATCAATGCGAGTTCTTGTAAGCGGCGAGAGAGCGCAACTGTGTCTACCTGAAGTGCCAGCGGGGCGACGGTTTGAATCATAGCGCTGGGCGATTGACGTCCTTGTAGTAGAGATAACGCGCGGGCGTCTTACCCATCGCCACGAACCATTGAGGGCAATACGAGGCCATCCAAATCACATCTCCAGCTTGAACCGGGTACCACTCGTCTTCAAGTCGGTAAACGCCGGCGCCTTCAAGCATGAGCAAACCGTGCTCCATAATGTGCGATTCAACGAACGGTAGATGCCCACCGGGCTGATAAGCAAAAATGTTAACCGCCAGATCGTAGCCGGGCTCGTCGGGTAACAATACCTGGAGATTCGCTGCGGGATCCCCAAGAAAGGGCCCGCCTTTGACCTTAGCAGCTTCACTGATGATGACCCTAGGAGCAGGCGCCCCAGCGAGTGGTTGAAATTTTTTCTGAAAAAGTGTGATTTGCGTGCCGGCTTTGGGCGCGCTGAGCGTCCAAGCCTGTCCGGCGGGTGCGAAGAAAAACCCGCCTTCTTCACAGCGTTGCCGGTGGGTGCCGACGCCGAGTGTGCCACCGCCACTCATGAAATAGCCGAAGGTCTCGATGTCGCTTGCGGCGACGTTGGCGGCGCCGCCTTTGTTAAACGTGACCTGAATCTGCGCGAACCGCGCACCCATGACGGGACTGATCAAGACGATCACGGTCGCATCGGTGAACCCGGGTAGCGTGCTTGCGACGTGGTTATTAGGCGTAATGAGAGCGTGCCGAGAGGTAACGCGAGCGCGTGTGTGGCCATAGAGTTCAGACATGGAGATAATTTGAATATTAAACGCAGGGACAGGCAAGTGGGTTGGCGTAATCTATAAAATCAGAGTGGGCCGACCGGACGTAGAAATTCAGCACGAGGCGATGGTAACGCGAGGTGGCCGTCACGCCAAGCAGCTTGGCCGCGGACAAAAGTGTGCGAAATATGCGTGCGGTTTTTGCGGCCGACGTAAGCGCTACTGCGGTGGCGCGTCCAAAGGTCATCAGCGGAGATTTTCTTAGCCTCACGCATGGAGAAAATCGAAAAATCCGCGTCACGACCTAGGGCAATGGAGCCTTTGCGCTCTTCAATGCGGAAACGACGAGCGACGTTGCGCGCGAGGACGGCAGCAAGCGTTGGTAAATCGTTCTCAAGGGTAGCGGCACACTCGTTCATGAGTAATTGCGCGCCGTGTTGGACCCCACCGATACCGCCCCAAATTTCAAAAAAGTTCTTCGACATCTTCATCGCGGATGGAGCTGGCGAGTGGTCGGAGCCAATTGTGTGAATACGGCCGGCCCGCAGCTCGCTCCAGAGTGCGTTACGAGCTTTCTCGTCACGAATGGGCGGAGCGCATTTACCGGCGGCACCCAGCTTTACGACGTCTTTGTCGTTTAACAAAAGATAATGGGGACAGGTCTCAGCGGTGACGTCGACACGTTGAGCGCGAGCAGCGGTGATGAGTGCAATGCCTTCTGGACTGCTGACGTGTACGACGTGGAGCGAACAACCCGTCTCGCCGGCCAGCTCAAGCGCCGTACGGATGGCCTCAAGTTCGACTTCGACGGGCCGTGAGGCGAGCCAGGCTTTAGCATCAGTGCGGCCCTTAGATTTTTCGATCGCAGTGTATTTTGCGGCGAGCGCTTCGTCTTCGGCGTGGACGGCGACGAGCATGCCTAGTTTAGCAGCGCGCTTCATGCCTTCGCGTAAGACGCTGGCGTTGACGGCGGCGAAACTGTCGATGCCGCTGTTGCACATGAAAGCTTTCAGGCCGATGGCACCGGCGTCGCGCAGGCCCGCGAGTTTGTCGAGATTACTAGGTACGAGCCCGCCCCAAAGGGCGAAATCGACGCAGGATTGTTCTTCGGCCAGCGTGCGCTTGGCGCGAAGACTGGCGGCGTCGAGGACCGGCGGCTCGGAATTGAGCGGCATGTCAAAAAAACATGTGCCGCCCCCGGCAGCGAGCGCGGCCGAACCGGAACCAAGACCTTCCCAATCAGCACGACCCGGTTCGTTGAAATGGACATGTGCATCAATGATGCCGGGGAAAACGTAGCTACCTTTAGCCTCGATGGTCTCGTGCGTAAGATCGGTGATCTCAGGTGCAATTTGAACAATTTTCCCCTGACGCACTCCGAGGTCGGCCCAGATTACGCCGCTAGGGGTAACGAGTTTTCCCCCGCGAACAATTAGATCGAGACGCTCGGGCTCGGGCGAAATCTTGGCATTTTTTGAGACGAGCGTGGAGCGTTTCATGAAGTGTGAGTGCGCGCGAGGCGCGTGAGAAAGTCGATCATCACCTCAAGGGCGAGCGCGATATCGGCTGGTGAACTATATTCGTCTGAATGGTGACTGAGACCTGCGCGACTGCGAACGAATAGCATCGCGACCGACGTGAGCGAGGAGAGAACGACGGCATCATGGCCCGCCCCGCTGGGCAGCGCCAGACTCTGGCCCTGCACGGCGCGCACACTGGCAGAAAGCGCAGCGGTAAGGGCAGGCGCGCACATAACAGCAGCATTATCCTGCGTAAGGGTCCAACTGAAGGAGAGGCGTCGGCGCAGGGCAATACGGGCGGCCGTGGCTCGCAGTTGTTTCAGCGCGGTGCGGCGAACGGCGTCGCGAGGATGACGTAGATCAAGTGTGAACGCGGCGGAGGAGGGAATAACGTTGGTCGCTCCAGGAGCGACCGACATCGTGCCGACCGTGGCGACTAGGCCCAGAGTGCGTTGAGCGAGAGCTTCGGCCGCGAGCGTGAATTCAGCGGCGCCGGCGAGAGCGTCTCGTCGTAGAGTCATCGGAGTGGTGCCGGCATGGCCAGCGTGTCCATGAAAGGCGAGCTTGGCGCGGGTCTGGCCCGCGATGCCGGAAACAACGCCAACGGCGAGTTTTTTAGCCTCAAGTACAGGGCCTTGTTCGATGTGAACCTCGAGGTACCCAAGTAGATTACGCGATGCATGCGCTCGGCGGGGCAACACAAACGCTTGGGCTGTAGGCGAGAGCGTTTCGAGCGCATTGCGGACGCTGAGGCCGGCAGCATCCGTAAGCTTGAGATCGGCGGCGCGAAGCAGACCGCAGTAGCCTTTACTGCCGAGGTAGGCGCTGGCGAAACGCACTCCTTCCTCCTCGGAAAAACCTAATACTTCTACTGCAAATGGCAGAGTGAGGCCACGACGTCGGATTTCGGCCAGCGCAACGATCGGTAGTAGCACCCCGAGAGCACCGTCGAAACGTCCAGCGTCGCGAACCGTGTCAAGATGCGAGCCCATTAACAACGTGCGAGCGCGGGGTGCGGAGGGCGCTTCGAGTCGGCCTATGAGATTACCAAGGGTATCTTCCTGGGTTACGAGACCGGCTGTGCGCATCCAAGTAGCGACGAGCGCGTTGGCGCGACGCATCGCGGGCGAAAGAAACGTACGAGTAAGTTGGCCGGGCTCGTCAGTGACTTGAGCGAGTTCGGAGAGATAGCGGCCGAGAAGTTGACTGGAAGCGTGCATCAGCTACCACGGTACGTGTTGTACGACCACGGTGTGACGAGGAGCGGAACGTGATACCCGGCGCTTGCGTCAGCGATGGCGAAACGGATCGGCACGCGGTCGAGAAACGGCGAAGCAATGCCACGCGATAAAAAATAAGCAGCGACCTCGAAAATGAGTTCATAGCTACCCACGGCAAGCTCCTCTGCGCTGAGCAGCGGGGCGTCAGTGCGGCCGTCAGCATTAGTCACGACCGCCTTCAGGAGCTGGGGCGCTAGGCCAAGGTCAAGGCGGTGGAGCTCAATGCACATGCCGCACGCGGGACGGCCGGTAGTAAGATCGAGGACGTGAGTGCTGAGTTTGCCGAGCATCAGAGAGTTGTTTTCAGGAAATCGTTGAGACGCAGGTGTGCTATTTTTTCAATTTCGGCGAGAGCGGTAATGAATTCGTGTTCAGGCGTTTGCAGAAGGCGGGCCATCATCGCCTTAAGAATGGCGGACTTGGCATTGAGGCGGGCACAGATAATGAAGGGAAATCCAAAGCGTTCAAGGTAAGCGGTGTTGAGACGCTGAAATTCCGCGATTTCAGCGTCTGTCAGGCAGTCGAGACCAGCGCTAACCTGTTCGCGGGTAGATTCGACGGTAAGGGCGTTTTGTTGAGCGAGGCGACCGGCAAGATCCGGGTGAGCGCGGATCAGCGCGATCTGGAGCGCGGGCGCTGCAGATCGCATGGTGGCGCATAGCTCTGCGTGCAGCTGTGCGGCGGAGTAAAAGGGTCGGCGCGACCATGTCTGGTTAGCCACCCACGGCGAATGCTCAAAGAGGTGACCGAGCGCGGCAGTAAACGCCGCGTGATCAAGGACGTTGAGTTGCGCTAGGGAGATCATCAAAAAAAGACGCGCCGGGGGACGAGGCCTCCCTTTATGCGAGCAATTCGTAAGCAGGCAGCGTAAGAAATTCGTCGAGCTGCGGCGATTTCACCATCAGCATGAAGATCTCAATCGCGCGGATGAAATGACCGCGCAGGTAACGGTCAGCACCGATTTCATTTTTAATTTTAGCGAGTTCCTCATCGAGGAATTGATCGTAAAGAGCAGCGGTGAGAGTACGACCGTCTACCAGCTTGGCGCCAGTGTGAAGCCATTGCCAGAGCTGCGCACGGGAAATCTCTGCGGTGGCGGCGTCTTCCATAAGGTTATAAAGCGGGACGCAGCCGAGCCCCCCCAGCCAGGCCTCAACGTATTGAACTCCGACACTAAGATTGGTGCGGATGCCGGCTTCGGTGATGGTGCCGACAGGCGGAGCGAGGAATTCAGCGGCATTGGGGATGACATCATCGCGCTGGCGCGAGATTTGATTCGAACTGGGCATGTGTTTATCAAAGGCCTGGAGCGCTACCGGTACGAGGCCAGGGTGTGCGACCCAAGTGCCGTCGTGCCCGTCGGAGGCTTCGCGCTCTTTATCGGCGAGGACCTTGGCGAGCGCGGCTTCATTGGCAGCAGGATTGTTCTTTATCGGAATCTGCGCAGCCATACCGCCCATCGCGTGGGCGCCGCGGCGGTGACATACCTTAATAACGAAAAGCGAGTAAGCGCGCATGAACGGTGCAGTCATTGTGACTTGCGTGCGGTCAGGGAAAACATAGCCGGAGCGGCGCTTGAGTTTTTTGATGCAGCTAAAGATGTAGTCCCAGCGGCCACAATTGAGTCCAGAAGAGTGATCGCGAAGTTCGTAGAGGATTTCTTCGGCTTCAAACGTCGCGAGAATAGTCTCAATCAACACTGTGGCGCGAATCGTGCCGCGCGGAACGCCGAGGGTGGCTTGGGCGTGGACAAAGACCTCATTCCAAAGGCGCGCCTCAAGGTGACTCTCCATTTTGGGCAGATAATAATAAGGAGCGGTACCGCGCTCGAGGGCAGCTTTGACGTTGTGGAAAAAATAGAGACCGAAATCGAAGAGCGAGCCGCTCACGGGCTTGCCGTCGAGAAATACGTGTTTCTCTGGTAAGTGCCAACCGCGGGGGCGCACAACGAGTGTCGCGGTCTGGGGTTTCAGCGCGTAGGCTTTGCCCTCGGGGCTGGTAAAGGAAATAGTGCGACGGATGGCGTCGCGCAGATTGAGCTGCCCCTCAAGGAGGTTGTCCCAGGTAGGCGACGTAGCGTCTTCGAAATCTGCCATGAACACTTTTGCGCCGGAATTAAGGGCGTTGATCACCATCTTGCGGTCCACCGGGCCGGTTATCTCCGTGCGGCGGTCAGTGAGATCGGGCGCGGGCGGGACAACGCGCCAGGAAAGATCGGCGCGGATAGAGGCGGTCTCAGGCAAGAAATCAGGGAGCTGGCCAGCGTCGAGTTGATGCTGGCGCTCAACGCGGCGGGCGAGCAGTTCAAGGCGGCGGGCATCGAATTTACGGAAAAGCCCGGCGAGAAACTCGCAAGCGGCGGGCGTGAGGATCTCAGCGGTGACGGCATTAATCGGCCCGCGGATTTCGAGGCCGGCGATGGTAGTGGTGCTCATGAAAAAATGTAAGACTGTGGTGGAAAAGGTGAGTTACGCGTTGTCTCGTGTCATTCACTTACTAACGCTAGATCTTGAATGAATTCGATCCGCGCTTTGAAAACAATGACTGAGAAACACCCATGAGCCAAGCAGCCTTCATGCGAGAAGCGGTGCAATTAGCTGAAACCGGCATGCGTTCGGGCCGGGGCGGACCGTTTGGCTGCGTCATCGTACGTCGGGGCGAGGTCGTGGGCCGCGGCAGCAACCGCGTGACCTCCACCAACGATCCCACCGCCCACGCCGAAGTCGTCGCGATCCGCGATGCCTGCACGGCGCTCGGTCAATTTCAGCTCAACGACTGTGAACTTTACACCAGTTGCGAGCCCTGCCCGATGTGTCTTTCAGCGATTTACTGGGCGAGGATACCGCAGATTTTTTATGGCAATACACGCGCCGACGCAGCTGCCATCGGTTTCGACGACGATTTTATTTACGATCAAATCCCTCTACCACCCGAGCAGCGCACGGTTAAGATGAATCTCTTTCTGCGCGACGAAGCCCAAATTGCGTTCAAAGAGTGGGCAGCCAAAACCGACAAGATCCGCTACTGATTGCGCCCGCCGCAAAAGCGCGTCCCAACTCTTGCCAAAACCAGCCACTCTCCCACTCTTTTCTCATATGCATTTCTCCAGCCTCCAGCCAAACCTCGCTGAACCGACCCCTCGCTTCGATGACGAAGACGAGGAGGAAGACGAAAAAGAAGAAGCCGCCGGCAAAAAAAATGGCGCCCCTGTAGCATTGCTCATCCAGAAGAAATTTCTCGAGCAACGTAAAATTTTTCTCTGGGGTGCAGTGACTGACGCCTCCGCTAAAGATATCACCGAGCGGCTCCTCTACCTGGAAGCCGTCGCCCCCGGAAAACCGATCACGTTCTACATCAACACCCCCGGCGGCTCTATCACCGCAGGGATGGCGGTGTTCGATACGATGAAATTAATCACCTCGCCGATCACCGTGGTGGTCACCGGCATGGCCGCCTCAATGGGCTCGATTCTTCTGTCTGGTGTCCCCAAGGGTCGGCGCCTCCTCTACCCGCATGCCCGCGTCTTAATTCACCAGCCGCTCATCTCCGGCCGCATGGTCGGCCCCGCGACTGACATCAATATCCAGGCCAAGGAAATGGAAAAAATTCGCGCCGAGCTGAACGAGATCCTCGCCCAAGCTTCCGGCCAACCCATTGAGGTCATTAACCGCGACACCGACCGCGATTTCTATCTGAACGCCAAAGAAGCCATCGCCTACGGCCTCGCCGATCGCATCGTCGACCAGCTCTGAGAGTACTGACACGCGTCGTCGTGCATGGAGCGACGCGTGTTTCTATCTAAAAAATACGGCCAACCCGTATAAGGGGTTGCCGTAGGGGAAATTTTGGCCTGACCTTCGGCCTCACCCCTCCCCATGAAGTTTTCACCCCTCAGTCTGATCGCGTGCGCACTGCTCGCCCACGTCGCGCAAGCCCAGTCGCCTCTCACGCTCACCGCCCCGGGGGCCCTCAAAACCATCGGTGCAAATTGGCAATCTGCCAGCACCCTCGCTGGCAATCCGCGATACGATAAAATCCTCACCGGCCTCCCTGGCTCCGGCGTACTCATAAATAATCCCACCAAGCAGGCCCGCGCTCATTTGGTCACCGCTTGGGATCACGCCGACGTCGAACTCGAACTCGATTTCCTCCTCACCGCCGGCTCAAACTCAGGTGTATACCTCATGGGCCGCTACGAAGTTCAGCTTTTCGACAGCTGGGGCCAGACCGCCTCACCCAAGCCCTCTGATTGCGGCGGCATCTACGACCGCTGGGATGACGCCCGGGGCAAAGGCAACGAAAGCTACGACGGCACCGCGCCCCGGGCGCACGCCGCTCGCGCCCCCGGCCTCTGGCAACACCTCCGCATCGAATTCCGCGCCCCGCGCTTCGACGTCGCCGGCAAAAAAATCGCCAACGCCAAATTCATCCGTGTAATCCTTAATGGTTATCTCATCCACGAAAACGTTGAGATCAGCGGCCCTACCCGCAGCGCCTTGTTTGAAAAAGACCCCGAAGCACCGCGTGGACCGCTCATGATTCAAGGCGACCACGGTACACTCGCTATCCGAGCACTCTCCGCCCAATTGCTCGACAGTCCCGCTCTTACAACCAGTGGCTTGAAGTACGAACTCTACGTCGGCCCGCAAAAAGGCATCGCCGACTACGTCGCCAGCCCCACCGACTCAGGCCCACTTCCCAACCTTTCGGTCGCGCCTATCCAAAAATCAGGCAAAGGCGCTCTCGTCATCACAGGGACCCTCCACGTTGGTCGCACCGACACCTACACGTTTACCCCCGATACCCGCAATCCCTCACGCCTCCTCATTGACGACCAACTTGCTATTTCGCCTATAGAACTCGGTGCTGACGGCCGCACCGTTACTCTAACAGCCGGCGACCATCCTTTCCGGCTCGATTATAACCACGTCCGAGCGGCCCGCGCCGCCCTCGCAATCGGCGTCCGAGGGATTGGTCTACCCGCCCAGTCATTCACCTACGTGGAGCCCAACACCAAGTCGAAGATCGCACCTTCTATCCCACTAGCCCCTGGCGACCACACCCGACTCCAACGCGGCTTCGTTCCCTACGAACCCAAAAAACGGCTCTACGCCATCAGCGTTGGTTCTCCCACGGGCACACACTTCGCCTACGATTTTGAAACCGGTTCTTTGCTGCGCGTATGGCGAGGTGGTTTCCTCGACGTCGCTGAAATGTGGGAAAGCCGCGGCGAACCCCAACTCGCCCAACCTGCCGGCCCCTCGCTCACTTTAAACAGCAAACCCACCGTCGCTCTACTCGAGAGTTTCGCCCACGACTGGCCAGTAGCTCCCGAGCCACTCTGGTCTTCACAAGGCTATACGCTCGCACCCGATGGGACTCCAACATTTCTCGGAAAACTCGCCCAACTCGACATCCGCGACACCTTTACCCCTAGTGCCGATGGCCGCAGCCTCACTCGGACCCTCGTCTTAAATGGCCGCAATACCTCTTGGGAAACCTACGTGCTACTCGCCGAATCCGATACGATCAGCGCGCAACCTGATGGCAATGGCTGGATCATCGGAGAACGCTCTTACTACATCGATCTACCCAAAGGCAGTCCACTCCACCCTACGGTGCGCACGCGCAACGGCCGACAGCAACTCGTCGTTCCGCTCGCCGGCGGAAAAATCGACCGTACTCTCACCTACACGCTCGTCTGGTAACCCCCTCCTATGAAGCGCCTCTATTTTTTCCTCGCCGTCTCCGCTCTCACGCTCGCCTCCCGCGCCCAGACCAATAACCCCTCCGCCCTGGAGCGTTTCGCGAAACCCTCCGAGCTCCTCGTCGCCGCCGAAAATCGAATCTGGCAACGCACACCGCTGCCCGTGCCTGAGGGCATCGTACTCGAAGTCAGCGGCATTTTACCCGTTGCCGGAAAAAGACTTATGGTCACCACGCGGCGCGGAGAAGTCTGGTGGATCGACGGCGCCTACGACACCGACCCCAAACCTCGCTACACGCTCTTCGCTCAAGGCCTGCACGAACCCCTCGGCATCATCGCCGCCCCTTCAGGCGGTTACTACGTCGCGCAACGCCAGGAACTCACCCGTCTCGTCGACACGGACGGCGACGGCCGGGCCGATGTCTTTGAAACCGTGGCTAAGTTGCCCATTTCCGGCAGCTACCACGAATATGCCTTCGGACCTGTTCTCGCGCCCAACGGCAACCTCCGCGTTACACTCAATGTCGCCTTCGGCGGTTCCACGCAAGCTCCCGTGCCTTGGCGCGGTTGGATGGTGGAAATCACACCCGACGGCCAACTCACCCCGATCGCGAGCGGCCTACGATCCCCCGCCGGTTTTACCGTGAGCTCCCAAGGAGCGTGGTTCACCACCGATAATCAGGGCGAATGGGTCGGCTCCGGCAAAGTCACCCACATCGAATCCGGCGATTTTCTGGGCCATCCCGCGGGCCTCGCTTGGAGCAAACTCCCTGGTTCCACCGTAAAACTCCGCCAGGAGGACATCTTAGACTTTGAGCAACCCATGCACGTCGTCGCCCAGAATCTCCCCGGCCTCAAGCCACCCGCGGTCTGGTTGCCCCACACGATTCTCGGCATCTCCAACTCCGGCATGATCGAGGATCTCAGCGGAGGAAAATTCGGCCCATTTGCCGGACAGTTCTACGTCGGCGATCAAGGTCAGAGCAAACTCATGCGCGTCTCGCTTGAAAAAGTCGAGGGCGTCTGGCAAGGCGCTGCGTACTCCTTTCGTGAGGGCTTCGACAGCGGCATCCTGCGCATGGCGATTGGCGAAAATGCCACGATGTTCGTCGGCGAAAGCGCGCGCGGTTGGGGCTCCGTCGGCCCGAAACAATACGGCATCGAACGCGTTACTTGGACCGGCCAGACGCCGTTTGAAATCAAAGAAATCAAAGCGCAGCCCGACGGTTTTTTACTGACGTTTACGCAGCCCGTGGACCGCGCCACCGCCGAGAATCTCGCGAGCTACTCCCTCGCCGGTTTCACTTACAACTACCACAACGCTTACGGTGCCGCGCCGGTCAACCGCATGAGCTGCCCAATTCAAAAAATCGTAGTAGCGGCTGATGGCTTGAGTGTGCGCCTCGCCGCTCAATGCCTACGCGAAGGCTTCATTCACGAAGTCAAAGCTAGTGGCGTACGCGCCGCAACAAGCGGCTCTGCCGTGCTCCACCCCGTCGCCTATTACACCCTCAATCGTCTGCCCCACGGCGAGCGCATCATTCCTCTTGCTCCCAACGCGGCCGAGCTCTGCGTAGCCGCTATCCCCGCCTCCGCCAGCGCACACTCCGCGAAACACCCGATCAAGCAACCCACCGATTGGCCCAACAACGAAGGCGATCAAGCGTTTCTCATCGGCACGCAGCCCGGCCTCAAATTCGACCAAACTCTGCTCACCACCAAAGCCGGCACCCGCATCCGCCTCATCTTCCGCAACACCGATGACATGCTCCACAACTTCGTGCTCTGCACCCCCGGCAAAGGCCAGGATGTCGGCTCCGCTGCCCTTGCGCTCGGCGTTGAAGGCGCCGCCAAAAACTACGTGCCAGATAGCCCCGATGTGCTCTTCCACACCGCGCTCACCCAACCGGAAACCAGTGACACGATCTACTTCATCGCGCCGACCACGGCAGGCGACTATGATTTCATCTGCAGTTTCCCCGGCCACTCGACGCTGATGAAGGGCATCCTGCGCGTCACCGCGAAGTAAGTTAGAAAACACCCATGGACGAAGCGCCTCTCCCCTTCCCCCTCGCCCTGCTCCCCACCGAACCCCGCGCGGGGCGCTACCGTCATTACAAGGGCAATAATTACCAAGTTCTCGGACTCGCCCGCCATTCTGAGACTCAGGAGGTTCTCGTCGTTTATAAAATGCTCTATGGCGACGGCGGTATTTGGGTGCGGCCGCAGTCGATGTTCGTCTCATCCGTAACCCTGGCGGATAGCACGGTGACGCCACGCTTCACCTACATCGGCTCCGCCTGAAATCTCGCCGGCGTGATCCACGCCTATTTCGCCATGCCCCAAGCGCCTAGTACGATGCGTGACATCGCCCAGCTTGCGGGCGTTCATGCCTCTACCGTATCGCGGGCTTTACGCAATGATCCGAGGATCACCGAGGCCCAACGCGCGACCATCCGCCTCGCCGCTCAGGAACTCGGTTACCGGGCCAACCCGCTAATCGCTGCGCTCATGACGGCCCGACGCACCCGCGGTAGCCAGACCTATAAAACCACCCTCGGTTTTCTGAAAAAACACCCCACCGTTCAGACTACCTGGTTTAGCCAAAATTATGGCCAACTCCTGGCTGGTGCCCGCACTCGCGCGCAGTCCCAAGGCTACCAACTAGAAGAATTTAATCTCGAAAATCCCGAGCTCACGCCGCGACGCATTACCGAAATTCTTCAGCACCGCGGCGTACAAGGCCTCCTCGTCGCACCGCTACATTCGGTGCAAGATTCGATCGATTTAGACTGGAGCAAATTCTGCACCGTGGCCGTTGGTTTCTCGCTTAATCAAGTCGCCGTGAATCGCGTTGCACACAACCATTTCTCCGGTCTCGCGCTCGCCGTGCAGGGATGTCGTCGTCGTGGTCATCGGCGACTCGGACTAGTGTTGCAGCAACGGGTAGCCGAAAAAGTCGGTCAGCGCTGGGTTGCGGCAGCCTTGCTCGATCAAGCCGCACAACCCGTCGCCGACCGCGTGCCTCCTCTGCTACTTGATCATTGGAGTGAAACCGTTTTCTCGGCGTGGTTCCGCGCACACCAACCCGAGGTCATTATGGGCGTGAACTTGACGGAAATCCCGACCTGGCTTGAGCGTCTCGGCCGCCGTCCTCACCATGACGTGGGCATCGTGAGCCTGGACCGGCGGTCGAGCGATCGCGGCATGGCCGGCGTCGATCAAGATTACGCATACATTGGCGGTAACGCCGTGGACCTGCTCGTCGGCATGCTGCAGCGCAACGAACGCGGCTTGCCCGAAAAACCTACTGTCGTTCTCTCGGACGGCGCGTGGATCAACGGTCGCAGCCTCCGCACCCAAACTCCGGCCCGCACACGCAAACGTTAGCGCGCCGCTTCCTTTGTCGCCGTTTCCGCCTCAACTTGCGCCCACACGCGCGCGAGCACCGGCTTGATTATACGCGTAAACTCGACGTAGGCAGGAGGGTGAAAATGAAGTTTATCCGCGACATATAAATCGAGCCGCGGGTGACCATCGCGATCCACAAGCGCGGGATTCACATCCACAAACGTATGATGCGGCGTCACCGCGCAATAAGCCCGCACGAGTGCATTGTAGTGATCAACTTGCTCCCAGCGCTCGACGCGATCCGGCGAACGCGTACTGGAAACAAAAATAATCCGCGTTCCTGGCTGAACTGCGCGCACGCGCTCTGAGAATTCACGAAATCGGCTAAAAATCGCCGCCGGATCTTCGACTACGGCGCCCGCTTTAAGGTCATTACTGCCGCAGTAATACACGATGACCTTAGGCGCGTAAGGCGTGACGACCTGCGAGAAGCGCGCAAGCTGGTCTGGGGTACGCGAACCGCCAAAAGCCCGGTTCAACACCGGCAACGGCGCCATCTGCTCAGCAACCGTCGTCCATTTGCGAAAAATACTGCTGCCCACGAATAGAATTTTACCCTTCAACGGAGGTGTCGCGCGATCCGCTTCCGCGAACGTCACAAATTCTGGTTCAAATCTTTTCCAGCGCGCCGCTGCATCATCATCGGGCGATTTTTGCTCTGCCGCCAGAACCCACACCGGCAAAATCCACAAGAGTACTAAGGCAATCAAAGAAAAACGGAAAAGGGGGTTTTTCATAAATTTTATAATCCAACCAAATAGAGAAGACTGAGAGCGAAAACGACTCGTTAGATAACTTTAGGTTTAACTCTGCCAAGGCGGGAGTAGTCGCTTCTGCACCTTGCCGAGGGCGGTGCGCGGGAGTGAATCCACCCGTACAAAAGCCTTGGGCTGTTTGAACGAAGCCAGTTGCGAGCGCAACCGTGCCACCGTCGCAGCTTCGTCAAATTTTGCCGCATCCACCGCGACATAAGCCACAGGCACTTCCCCACGCACGGGATCGGGCATGCCGACGACTGTAGCCTCACGCACACCAGGTTGCTCGAGAATCAATTCTTCAATCTCTCGCGGGTAAATATTGAAGCCGCCGGAAATAATCAGATCACTGCGACGGCCTTGCAGCGTGATGTAACCATCAGCTGCGCGAACCCCAATGTCGCCGGTGCGAAACCAACCATCAGTCCAAGCCGACGCCGTCGCCTCAGCTCGACGCCAATAACCGGAGCAGACGTTCGGGCCTTTGACCCAAACTTCGCCTGTCGTTCCGTCGGGTACGGGTGCGTTGGCTTCGTCGCAGATTTTTACCGCGACGTGCGCGAGCGGCAGACCGACGGTGCCCGGCCGGCGTTCGCCAGCGTAAGGGTTGCCGACGTTCATCAACGTCTCAGTCATGCCGTAACGCTCGAGAATAACCGAGCCGTAGAGTTGGCGAAATTTTTCGTGTACCTCCGCCGGCAGCGGCGCTGAGCCGGAGACTGCGAGCCGTAATCGTGCGCCAATTCTACGCGCGACCTCGGCGGGAAGTTCAAGCAGGCGAATAAACATCGCGGGGACACCAAAGAAGAGCGTGGGTTTGTAGTCTTCAAACCACTGCGCGGCTTTCGCGTGTTCAAAACGCTCGAGCAACCGCAAGTGGCAGCCACTGAAGAGCCAGCAATGCAGGCCGTTTGCCAACCCGTGCACATGGAAAAGAGGTAACGTAGCCAAATAGCGATCAGCACTGGTGATGTCCCAAGCCGTAACTAAAGTGAGAGCGTTGGTCGCGAAATTGCCCTGCGTAAGGACAGCTCCTTTAGAGGCGCCGGTCGTGCCCGAAGTGTAGATCAGCGACATCGGCGTATCGGCATCGGCGGGTACTGCGATGCGTGTGCCAGGTTGCGCGGCCGCTTCCGCGGTGAGCGCGGCCACATCCCAAACAGCGACTTCGCGCGGTATCAAAGCGGCGAGATCCGCTGAAGTCACGACAGCGGTGGGCGCGGCGTCGTGCACGATGTGCGTGAGTTCGCGCTCCCGGTAGAGGACGTTGATCGGTACGATGATTAGGCCGAGCTTGGCACCCGCGAGCCAGAGATCGATGACTTCGATGCGATTTTGCAGAAAAAACGCGAGACGATCACCCGTCTTTAATCCACGCACCCGCAACAGTTGCGCGAGGCGATTACTGCGGGTTTCCAAGTCGCCAAACGTGTAGGCCGTGACGACGCCAGTGGCACTCTCACACTCCAGTGCGGGCCGGGTGGCACGCGTGATCAAGGACACATCAAACAGGGGCAGAAGCGACATAGAGATTATTTATTCCAAAAAGCCTCAAGCCGAGGCAATGGCCGATTAGCCAACACCCCGAAATTCTGCTCCCGCTGTCAGCCCAAATCAAAATTTGGTGCTGATGGAAAACGAATAAGTGCGCGGAGCCCCACGCGCTTGGAAGCCTTCCCAGTATTCAAGGTTGGTGATATTGGCTTCGCGGACGTTGAAGGTGACCTTACGCTTAAACAGCGTCGTGCGGTAGGAGAGACTGGCGTCTTGACGCGTGTAACCTTGCACGGTCGGACGACGGCTGTCGCGAAAGACAAGCCCGTGCGTGACGGTCAGACCTTTGAACCAGCGGCCGGGAACTTCAAATTTCTGCAACGCACTCCAAGATTCGCGACCAGGGCCTTGTGAGACGGGACCACCGACAGAGGCGGGATTGGATTTGTTGGCGGTGACGAAGGCGTGGAGGTTGGTGTACGTGACGGCGACCTCGTAACCATCAATAACTTTGACCATGAAATCGGTCTCCCAGCCGCGGGAACGGGCCGAGACATCCTGCACGCTGCGAGCGCCGGTGACGACCAGCGGGTCGAGGCCAGCGGCGATGATTTCATTGGTAGAGACTTGGCGGGTGGCGTTGATCTGGTCGACCTGGAAGCCGGCGACGTTAATGTTAAAACGATTCTTGAAGAGCGAGGCCTTGATGCCGGCGTCGTAGCCTTTGCCCTCAACTTGTTGGTCAAGGGGTTTACCGTACATGTCGATAGCGCTCACGGGCACGCCCGCGAAGGATCGGCTCGAGGAAGTAAAAAGTGAGACGGCCTCGTTCACTCGGTAAACGGCGCCGACGGTAGGCGAATTGGCGTTTTCGTAAACCTTCTGGTATTTGCCAATCGCGTCAGTCGCGATGGGGTTGCGGTTGATGATCGTACCTTCGTCGTGGCGGACACCGGCCATCAGATGCAAGCGATCGCTAAACATACCAATGACGTTAGTGAAAGAAACGCCACGGCGACGAGCGTGGGCGTGGAGACGGGTGTTAGGTAGCGTGTAACGGGAGAGCTCAAGCATTTGCTCCCAGGCCGGTTGGGTGTCGGCGCCAAAAACGTAGGCCGTGAGCGCAGGGGTATTGTCGCGGAGACGAAGGTCATCGGTGTCAATGTACTCGGCGCCAAGAATCGCCTGATGTGAAATGCCGAAATACTTAAATTTACCAACGAGGTCGCCCTGCGCGGTATACGTATTGACCGTCTCGCGATCGTAGGTGGACGAGAGCGCGTCGGCGCTAGGAACCGTAACGCCGTTGACAACCTTGGTGCTAATTTGGGTGCCGCTGAGGCGGAGATCGTCACGGTGCATACGGCCGTAATTGCCGCTGATGCGCAGCGATACCATGTCGTTGAAACGGTGTTCAATCTGCTCACCGACGCGTAGAATGCGCTCGAGGCGGCGGTTATTAGGCCCGAGAGGATTAAAGTCCCAGGGAATGTAGGTTCCGTTAAGCGTCTTACCGTTAATGTCGCCATTACCCTGCCAGGTGAAGGCGTTGAGCGGAGAACTGGAAGCGACGGTGCTGCGCGGGGCAGGTGGATTGGCGTCGTAGTTAAAATACTCCAAGTTGCCATTAAGGCGGGTGTTTTCGGCGAGCTTGTAGGAAAGTGCGCCGTAGTAGACAGAGCGGTTAGAGAAGGCGTATTGCTGCCATGTGTCGCCGGCCTGACGCACCCAGACGAGGCGCAAACCGAGACGCTTACTCAAAGGAATCGAAGTATCGACCTCGCCACGGCGCATGCCCCACTTGTCGCCAAGGACTTTGACCGTGGTTTCTTGCCGAGAACGAGGAGTTTTGGAAATGGAATTGATCATACCACCGGGCTCAACGACACCCGCCAAGAGCGAGCTCGGGCCTTTAAGGATCTCGACGCGATCGATCGTGGCTGCGTCGTAGAGCATGCCTGCAAAGGGCTCACGCTGGCCGTTGCGATAGACTTTATTTTGGCGAAAGCCGCGCACTTGGTAGGTGTTGGCATCGTTGGTCTGGTCCTGGTTGCCAACGTTGGTGACGCCACTAATGTAATCCGTGGCATCCGTGAGTGTGAGCGCTCCAATATCGTTTAAAAACTCGCTCGTCACGATCTGCATCGAGCGCGGCAGATCGCGCAAATTCATATTGGTGCGAGTGCCGGAAAGCGTGTTCGTCGCGCTCCAACCTTCGTCGCTGCCCGCCACATTGAACTCGGGCATAATGATCGCATCTTTTTCCTGACTGGATGCCGGCGGAGTCTGAGCGATCGCCGTCCTAGCAAATATTAGGGCTGCACATAAAACAGCAGAACGGCTCAGCAGGTTAATAAAACGGCAGGGTTGGTTGGTTGTCATGGTGTTAGTCGGGGGTGCTAAGCTTTAGCCAAAACACGCCGATAAGGTTGGCACTAATAAAAAGGCTACCGCCAAAGGCCCACAAATGCCGTTTCGTGCACACCGTTGCATAGTTTCCTTCTTTTGCCCGCTTAAAAGAGCTTTCACCTAGACCCTTCCCACCCCCACTCTGCCCACGCATGCGCGCCCTGATCGCCTTCGACAAATTCAAGGATGCCCTCGCCGCACCCCAAGCCTGCGCGATCACGGCAGACACCTTGCGCGACCTCCATCCGGAATGGGAATTCGACGTCTGCCCGCTCGCCGATGGGGGCGAAGGCTTTTGCGAGATCCTCACACGCGCGGCGCACGGAACATTAGAAAAATTCACCGTGACTGGTCCGCGCGGTACTCCTGTCGTCGCGCCCATCGGCTTCGTCGCACAGAGAAAAATTCCTGCCGCAGCCCGCCAACTTCTCGGGCTCAAAGCTACTAATACAGGCACCATCGCTCTAATTGAGATGGCCGCCGCCTCTGGACTCGCACTCGTACCACCTGACCAACGCGATCCCTGGCAAGCCACCTCCTTCGGCACAGGTGAACTCATCCGGCACGCCGCAGCCCGAGGTGTAGCCACAATCCTACTCGGCGTCGGCGGCAGCGCCACGCACGATCTAGGCTACGGTGCACTGTCCGCCCTCGGCATCAACGCACTCAACGCCAAAAACACCGCAATGATCCCCCCTATTCCTGCACGTTGGCCCGAGATCCAGGAACTCCGCGGCTCCATTCCTGCCAGCTTCCCGACTTTGAATATCGCCTGCGACGTCACTAATCCCCTGCTTGGCCCGCAAGGCGCCGCCGCAATTTACGCTCCGCAAAAAGGACTAAGCCCCGCCGATCTCGCTCGCCTCGATCACCAATCCGCCCGTCTCGCCCAACTCCTCTGCCGTCACTGCGACCAGCCCGACACCCTAATGGAAGCCCCCGGCGCCGGTGCCGCCGGCGGGATCGCTTTTGGGCTCATGACCGCCGCTCGTGCCCAACTCATTGCCGGTTACGACCTCGTCTCCGCTTGGCTCGACCTCGAAGCCCGGGTAGCAAACGCCGATTTAGTCATCACAGGCGAAGGCCGCTTCGATGCTAGTTCACTCAGCGGAAAAGGCCCCGGCGCACTCGCCGCCCGAGCTCGCACCCTCGGCAAATCAACCCACGTCTTCGCCGGCGCTGTCACCGCCGGTCCAATCGCAGGCCTGAACCTCCACGCCATTACGCCCCCCCAAGTACCCCTCGCTATAGCCCTGCAGGAAACCCCTGCCTTACTCGCGGCTGCAATCGCACATACTTTTCCCGCAATCCACTCCGCACCTTCCGACTCGACGGACTCGACACAAGTCACACCATAAAAATCACCATTATGGCCGAGACTGCGCGCGCTTCATCACTAAAAATCCTGCTCACGCTGCTGGCCATTACCTTCGGCCTAGTCGGTTGCAGCACGACCAAGCCCGCAGCCAAGAAATCCGCACCCGCCACCGCCTTCGCACCAACCGTCAAATCTACCCCACCCGCAGCTCGCGCTGAAACCGCGGGCCGCGTAATGCTCGGCATCGACGTGCTCGAAGCCGATGGTTTTGCCGCCGTGAAAGGCAAACGCCTCGGGTTGCTCACCCATCCCGCCGGGGTCAATCGCCAGGGCATCAGCACCATCGAAGTCCTCCGCCGCGCCCCCGGCGTCAAGCTCGTGGCGCTCTACGCCGGCGAACACGGTGTCTATGGCGATCTCCCCGCCGAGAAAAAATATCCTGACCAAATCGACCCACGCACTGGTCTCATGGTCTACTCGCTTTACAGCGGAGTCGCCTACAAGGGCAAAAGCTTCAAAGCCTCGCCCGCCCAGCTCAAAGACATCGATGCACTTGTCGTCGACTTGCAGGATATCGGCACGCGCAGCTACACCTTTACTAGCGCGATGAAACTTGCCGTTGAAGCCTGCTTCGAAAACGGCAAGGAAGTGATCATCCTGGACCGCCCCAATCCCCTCGGCGGCCTCAAGGTCGACGGACCGCCCCTCGACGCCGCCTGGATGAGCTATGTCGGCGCCTTCCGCGTCCCTTACGTCCACGGCCTCACCATGGGCGAACTCGCCCGCCTCGTCCGCGATACCCGCGCCCCGGAAGGCATCGATGTCACCGACGTCCAACGCGCCACGGGCAAACTCACCGTCATCACCATGCGCGGCTGGAACCGCGCGATGCGCTGGAGTGAAACCGGTCTGAATTGGGTTCCCACTTCCGCCGGCATTCAGGATTTTGCTGCCGTGCAAGGCTACCCTATGACCGGCCTAGGCACCTACCTAGGCGGGTTCCGCAGCGGCGTAGGCAACCAACACATTTTTCGTGGCGTCTCCCACCGCAGCATCACTCGCGATATCCTGGAAAAAGAACTACGCGCGCTCAACCTCGCTGGCGTGCAGTTTCGCGTAATCAGCGTGCCCAACGCCAAAACCGGCCAACCTGCCGTCGGCCTCTACGCCGAGATCACCGACTACGATGCATGGCGCCCCACTGAACTCGGCTTCCAACTCATGCGCCTCGCCTGCAAACTTGAGCCAAAAAATCCATTTACCGCCGCCAAACCTGGCGAGCAAAACGGCTTCATCCGCCACATGGGCAGCGAAGCCTTCATGCGCGCCCTTCAACGTGACGGCGCCCGTATTGACCTCGATTTCTGGTTTAAACAGTGGCGCGAACAAGCCCGCCTGTACCAAGAAAAGAGCAAGCGCTACTGGCTGTATCAGTGAAAGTCGCGCTTCAGCGCACCTCACCGCAATCCACTCTCTGCCTTAGAATCCACTGTTGCGGCTAAGGAGCGGGTGTTAAAACCTCTCCCATGCCCCGCCCCAGCAAGGTCCCATGACGCCTTACGACTACGCCGTACTGGTTTTCTATTTTATTTTTATGCTGACGATCAGCTGGGTCTTCCGGCGCTTCGTCACCAACGTATCAGAATATTTTTGCGGCGGCGGCAAAGCCCTGTGGTGGATGGTCGGCGCCTCAGCATTCATGGTCGCGTTCAGCGCGTGGACATTTACCGGCGCGGCGAGCCAAGCGTACAGCCACGGATGGCCCATCATCATGATTTACGTCGGCAATGTGCTGGGGTTCCTCCTCAACGCCCTACATTTTGGTCCCCGTTTCCGGCAACTGCGCGTCGTAACCAGCGTTCAGGCGATTCGCACGCGCTTCGGCGCTGTGAGCGAACAGGTGTTCACTTGGCTCCAGTTGCCCTTCGGCCTCCTGCAGGCCGGAATTTGGCTCAACGCCCTCGGCGTCTTCTTCGCCGCAGTTTTCGGCCTAGATCTCAGCCTCACCATCGTGGCGACGGGTATCGTGGTCCTCGTGATCGCGTTGATCGGCGGCAGTTGGGCCGTACTTGCGAGTGATTTCATCCAAGTGCTCATTCTAATGCCCGTGTGCCTCGCGGTCACCGTGTTATCGCTACTCAAGGTCGGCGGCATTAATAGCTTCATCGCGCAGGCACCCGTTGGGCACCTAGATATCGGCCAGATTTTTTCCAAAGAATTCCTCGGGCTTTGGTGCCTAGCGATGATACTCAAACAAGTTTTTTCCACCAACAACCTCAATGACGCCAACCGCTACCTCTGCGTCAAAGACGGCCGGCAAGCCCGCTGGGCGGCCTTACTTGGCGCAGGATTATTTATTATCGGCATCATTATCTGGTTCATCCCGCCGATGGTGGCCCGCATCGTCCATCCAAATTTACCCGCACTTTTCCCGACGCTTAAAAATCCTGAGGAAGCCGCTTTCATCGCCATCGCGCGCGATGTGATGCCGGTCGGCATGATGGGCCTGCTTGTGAGCGGCATCTTCGCCGCCACGATGTCTTCGATGGACTCCGGCCTGAACAAAAATGCCGGTTACTTTATTAAGAATTTTTACCAACCCATCCTTCGCCCCCAAGCCTCGGACGCCCACCTACTACGCGCCGGCAAATACACGACCGCCGTGCTCGGGCTCGCCGTGATTTTGGTCGGCCTGGAACTCAGCGAGTTGAAGGGCATTAGCCTGTTCCTCATGACCCAACGATTGGGTATCCTCATCGGCACGCCGATTTTGGTTCCGCTCGTGCTCGGGCTGATCGTGCAGCGGACGCCGCCCTGGTCCGCATGGAGCACTGTGCTCGTTGGATTTTTTTGCTCGCTCGTGATTAGTCGCTTTCTCACGCCGGAATGGGCCGCATCCGTCTTAGGTTACACCGCGCCACTCGATGACCACACCAAGGAATACTGGCGCCAATCCATCGAGCTTTTCGGTAACATCACAATCGGCTCAGCTTGGTTTTTGGGCAGTGCGTTTTTCTGGCGAGGCACCACGCCCGAACACCAAGCCAATGTCACCGAATTTTTCACCCGCTTAAACCGACCGGTCGACTTCGCCCAAGAGGAAGGCGCTGACAACGACGCCCGCCAATCCTCCGCCGTCGGCTGGCTCTGTCTGGCCTACGGGGGCTTTGTGCTCTTGCTCGCCCTCATTCCCAACCCAATCAGTGGACGACTCGCCTTCATCGGCTGCGGTGGTCTCGTGATCCTTGTCGGCGCCGCACTGCTGCGCTCGAGCCGTACCGCGCCCAAAGACGGTACTTAAATCATAACCTCCCCTCGCACGTGTCACCGTCTTACCCGAGTGTCTCTACGCCGAACGCATCCCGCGGGCTCGCCGTGTTGCTCGTGGCCGCCGTGTGCTCGGTTTACGCCAACAGCTTCGGTGGGCCGTTCGTCTTCGATGATGCGCTGTCCATCGTCGAAAACCCCACCATCCGCCAGCTCTGGCCTTTAAACCAAGTCCTATCTCCGCCCTCAGGCCAAGGGCTCACGGTCGAGGGCCGACCGCTCGTGAACCTGTCTTTCGCATTCAACTATGCGATCAGCGGCACCGCGCCTTGGAGTTACCACGCGGTCAACCTCGCGATCCACGCCCTCGCCGCCCTGACGCTCTTTGGCCTCGTGCGCCGCACGCTTGAATCTCTGCGCTCGCGCTCGGCCCCACTTGTGGCCTTCAGTGCCGCTCTGATTTGGGCCGTGCATCCGCTGCAAACTGAATCCGTAACTTACCTCGCGCAACGCACCGAGTCGCTCATGGGTCTGCTGTTGCTCGCCACGTTGTATTTTTTCCAACGCCAACAGTTTTTTTGGTCCCTCCTCGCCTGCGCCCTCGGCATGGCAACCAAAGAAGTCATGGTCGTTGCGCCGCTTCTTGTCGTACTCTACGACCGCACGTTTGTGGCCGGCTCTTTCCGCGCCGGCTGGGACCGTCATGGTAAATTCTACCTCGCCCTTGCGAGCACTTGGCTATTGCTCGCTTTTCTCGTCCTCGGCGCCGGCAACCGCGGCGGCACCATCGGCTCTGCTGCAGGCATCACGCCGTGGGATTACGCACTCTGCCAGTCCTGCGCCGTGCTCCACTACGCCCGGCTCGCACTCTGGCCGAGCCCGTTGATTTTCGACTACGGCACTGATTTTGTCTCACTGGCTGCCGCCGCGCCTTACCTCGTAGTTGATCTACTGCTCCTCACCGCCACCGGCTACGCACTCCTTCGCCGGCCCGCCCTCGGGTTTATCGGCGCGTGGTACTTTCTCATTCTCGCACCCACGTCCAGCATCGTTGGCGGGACGCGCCAGATGCTCGCCGAACACCGCATCTACCTCTCGCTCGCCGCTCTCACCGTGCTCGCCGCCATCGCCGCGCAACGCACACTCGGCCGCCGCTGGTGGCTAGCTCCGCTCTGCGCCGCGAGCGCTCTCGGCGCAGTCACGATCCACCGCAACGCAGATTACGCCAGTGCCATCAGCCTATACCGCGACACCGCCGCTCATCGCCCCGCCAACGGTTTCGCCCGCTACAATCTCGGCCAAGCCTACGCCGAAGCTGCACGCCACGCCGAGGCGATCACCGAATTCGAAATCGCCGCACGCCTCATGCCCGCCGCTGCCGCCGTGCCGTTTAATCTCGGCAACTCCTTCGTCGCACTCGCCCGCTCTACCGAAGCCCAGGCCGCCTTCACTACCGCACTACGCCTCAATCCTCGCTACCCCAAAGCCCACTACAACCTCGGTAACCTCTTGCTCGAGCGCCGCGATTTGTCCGGCGCCCTCGAACACTTCCGCGCTGTCGTCGACCTCGATCCTTCCGACCTCGCAGCCCGCAATAATCTCGGCGGCGTCCTGCTCGAACTCGGTAAACCCGCAGACGCGGTCGAGCACCTCAACTTCGCCGCCCACGCCCAGCCCGACGCTTTCGAAGCTCACTTCGGCCTCGGTAATGCCTTCTTGCTGCTCGGGCGCCACGATGAAGCCGTTCGTGAATTTGAAGCTGTTCTTCGCCTCCGCCCCGACCTCGCTCTCGCTCGAGAACGGCTCACCCTCGCGCGTTCAACGCGCTAAATTGAATCCCGCTTTACGCATTTTTTATTTTGATGGCTCCACCCGCCCAGCTTCTCCGCCTCCCACCCAATCGCATCTGGCGCACCTACCTCGGTGGCCGTGAGCTAGATCGGCTCGCCGGCGCGCCCGTGCTCCAAGATACACATTTCCCCGAGGATTGGATCGCCTCCACCACGCGCGCCCTGAACCCACCCGACGCCACACGCCACTCCAACGCCACCCTCGACGAGGGTATTTCTCCAGTCTGCTTCGGCTTGGACCCAACGCCCCGCAACTTTGCCGACATCCTTGCCACAGATCCCGAAAACTATCTCGGCGCTGCCCACCTCGCTCGTTTCGGCCCCACGCCACAGATACTCGTCAAACTGCTCGATCCTTCGATCCGCCTGCATTTTCAAGTTCATCCCACCGCCGCCTTCGCTCAGCGCTACCTCGACGCGCCTTCCGGCAAGACCGAAGCCTACCATATCCTCGCGATTCGCGAGGATCTGCCCCACCCACCTTATCTTTATCTCGGCTTCCAGCGCCCACCGACGCGCGCCGGCCTGCGCCGCATGATCGAAACGCAAGACCTCACCGCACTCGAAGCCTGCTTCGACAAAATCCCTGTCCACGTCGGCGACACGTTCATCGTTCCGGGCGGCGTTCCGCATGCGCTCGGTCCCGGCTTACTCCTCGCCGAAATCATGGAGCCCAGCGACCTAGTCGTGCGCTTCGAATTCGAACGCGGCGGCTACACGCTACCGGAAAGCGCACGCTTCATGAATCGCGGCTTGGAGTTCTGCCTCGATATTTTCGACCTCAGCCCTTGGCCCGCCCAACGTATTTTAGCCGAGGCCCTTTGCCCGCCGCGCCGCGCCCGCGCCCTCGGACCCGACTCATTTCAAGACACGCTCATCGGCCCGGAACGTACTCCGTGTTTTCGCATCCGCAAAAGCCACGTCCGCGGCCCGATCCAGCGCCAGGATAACGAGGGCTTCATCGGCATCATCACCGCCGGCTCGGGCACATTGACCGCCGGCGCCACGACGCTCCCGCTTAAACCTTTCGATAAATTTTTCGTCCCCGCCGCCCTCGGTCCCTGGCAACTCCAACCTTCACCCACGCTGGAACTCCTCGAGTGCCTCCCACCCAAAGCCTGACGTTTTTCCAATTTCCATGTCCACGTCTCTACTCGCCGTCCTCACGCCGTACGAAGCCGAACATTTTTTTCCCGAGCCGTTGCTCGCCGACTTGCGCGCGTTGTTTCCCGAATTCCGCCAACTCGACCCCACTGATTTAAACCCCGCCGCCTTCGCGGAAAAACTCGCCACCTTCGATCCTGCCATCCTCCTCACGTGCTGGAAAACGCCACTCTTGCCCGCAGCGCTGCCGCCACGACTGCGCTACGTCTGCTACTTGAGTGGCTCGGTCAAAACCCTCGTTACGCGCGCCCACCTCGAGCGCGGCTTGCTCGTCACCAACTGGGGCGGCGTGATCAGCCGCGTCGTCGCCGAGTGCGCCCTCTTGCACACACTCGCCTGCCTGCGGCGCTCGACGCGTTGGACGCTCACCATGCACCAACAAGGCGCTTGGAAAAACGGCCTTACCGATGCCGCCTCGCTCTTCGAACGTCGCGTCGGCATCCACGGCTTCGGCCCTGTCGCGCGCGAATTCATCCGTCTCATCCGCCCGTTTAATTGCCCGGTCTCCGTCTTCGCGCCCGACGTCGACTCCACCCACGAACGCGAAATGGACATCCGCCGCGCCCCTTCACTTGAGGCCCTTTTCGCCAGCAGCGATGTCCTCATCGAACTCGCCCCGCTCATTCCCGCTACGCAAGGTATCGTCACCGAAAAACTCCTGCGCCTGCTACCGCAGGGCGCAGCCTTCATCAACGTCGGCCGCGGCCGCGTCGTCGACGAATCCGCCCTTATCCGCGTCGCCAGTGAGGGCCAACTACTTTGCGGCCTCGATGTCTTCGCCCACGAGCCCCTCGCGCCGGATCACCCGCTGCGCGGCCTACCCAATGTCTTTCTTACGCCTCACTTTGCCGGCCCCACCAGCGACCGTTATACCGACGCCGCCGCCCATGCGCTGCGCAACCTCCGCGCCTTCACCCAAGACCTCCCGCTCGAAGCCCTCGTCACGCCAGAGGTCTACGATCGCTCCAGTTAAACTCGCCCTCCGCCTATGCGCGCCGTCTACATTAAAAATCTCCTCGCCGCCCTCGCCCTCACGGCTGCCACGCTCTGCGCCCAGGATAAACTCCCCGACGAACGCTCCCCTCTCGCCGTCCAACCGCCCGCCACGCCCACCAGCCTGCCCGGCGCTGAAACGTATTTTTACCGTGCCGGTGCCCCCGAGCCTATGCGGCTCTTCGTCTTCAAACCCGTCGGTTGGACCGCCCACGACCAGCGTCCCGCGCTCATCCATTTTTTTGGCGGCGGCTTCACCCACGGTGTCCCCACCCAAGCCGTCGGCTGGGCCAAAAACGCCACCCAACTCGGCCTCATCGGCATCGCCGCTGACTACCGCGTGAAAGAACGCTTTCCCTTCGATGCCACCGCCTGCGTCGCCGATGCCCGCGCCTCCGTCCGCTGGTTACAAACCCACGCCGTTGAACTCGGACTCGATCCTGCGAAATTGATCGTCAGCGGCTCTTCCGCCGGCGGCCACCTCGCGCTCTGGACTGCAATTACCGCCACTCCGCCTAATTGCGATTCCGCCGAAGCCCCACTGCAAAAACCCGCTGCCCTCATTTTGATGAGTCCAGCCTGTGACAGCTCCGTCGCTACCGGCCAACGTGCGGAGCGTTTCGGGCCCAACCCTGACGCCTACTCCCCCCAGCAACACCTCGACGCAAAAATGCCGGCAACGCTACTATTCCACGGCGACGCCGACGCTGTCGTCCCCTTCAAATACGCCGTTGCACTCGATGAAAAACTTCGTGCGACCGGCAACGATTGCGAATTTGTACCCATGCCAGGAGGTGGCCACGGCTTCACCCTACCCGAATGGAAAGACCAAGCTCCAAAACGCATCAAGGCATTCCTCCAACGCCAAAAATTAATCCCGTAAAAACCCGCGGCCGAATCTTAAACAATCCATAAATCGTCGCTCCTCTTCAAGCCTGCCGCAATCGAGAAGATCCCATCTTCGAAAAAACTAACAAAACACGACCAGACCCTATTGAGTCTAAGCGAGTTTTGGGACACCACGGACAATGCGTCGGTGCGCGACGAGCGTGGGTATTTTATCCGCGACCAAAATGGAGCCGATGAGTCTTACGATATCAGCGGCGTGCAGCGCGGCCAGTGCAACGAGCAGCAGGGAGGGTTGCGGCGGATGCTGCTTTTCAAGGTTCAATCTGCTACTTTTGATTTGCAGAGATCGCCTTTACCTTTGCGGCCCATTTGATGCCTTCGAGCACATGCTGCCGTGCGAACGGCGTGCTCAGGGAGCGCAGATCGTGGCCAAACTCAGTGTAGAAGAAGCGGCCACCGGTCTCGGTTTCGTGCGTCCAGGCGATGGGATGATCCGCGCCCATGGGCTTGCCGTTACGGGTTTTGAAGTAATCACGCACTGGCGTGTAAGTGGTCTCATCAACGCGCATGAGGACGTTGAAACCGGGTTGGCCGGTGACGGCGTGGTCGTGATTGGTCCAATCGGCTTCGATCCAAAACTCCGCAGGTTGACCTTTGACGGAGGGATGGTCTTTCGCAGCGGGATCAATGGAGACCTTGGCTTTGCTAAAGTCGGAATCGCTATTAAAGTCGCAACCAGCGAGCGAGTTCAGCCAAGGCCATTTCGTTTGATACACGAGCGCGGCGTGCAAGCCCACGACACCTTTGCCTCCCTTGCTGAACCAATCTTCCACGGACTTGCGCTGCTGCTCGGGCAGCACCTTGTCGAGTTCGTTAGCGTTATTCAGAACGAGTACGTCGTAGTGGCTGAGTTCCTCAGCGCGCAAGTCTTTCCAATGCTCGGTCACGTCCACCTCGAAGCCATTCTCGTGACCGAGTAACACGAGCCAGCGATTGATCTTCGGCGTGTCGGGGTGACGATAATAGCCGGAGTTGGAATAGACTAGCACCTTCAATCCCGTGCCCTTGGGCGCGGGTGCCGCAGATTCATGACTGTGGGCGATGCTGGCGAGCAGGAGTAGGGAGAGGATGAGAGGCTTCATGCTAATGGGGCGTCTGAACGGATGAGATGAGCGTATAATGCTCAACGTGATTCTTTGCGGGCTGTTTTTGGCCCGTCGTGCCGCTGGTGGAAGAAATCAAAGTCCGCGTGACCACCTTCTGCTGACGATGATAGGTTGTAGGAGAACAGGCCAATCTTGGTGCCCTCATACCACGCGGTGCGATAGGGATAGTCGCGATCACCCAGCGGCTCGTAGTGTTCACCGTCGAGACTGTAAAACATCGTGCCCTTGTAGTGACGGTGCTCGAGCTTCAACCAAAGGGTGTCTTGTTTGAGTTCGGGACCATCGGTGAACGCGCCCGGTCCGGAAGTGGCGGTGCCTTTGGCAAAGCGGATGCGTTTGTCGCCGCCCTCTTTGGCGACTCCGATCCACGTGTAGTCGTCGATCATCGTGCAGAGTCCGGCGCATTGGCCATCGATCATGTTTGCGGTGTCGAGCTTCGTGACGATATCGGATCCGGCTCCGTAGAGTCGCTGGACGATCGTGTTGTAGGCAAAAAGAAGATGGCCCTCGCGATAGGTGACCTTCGTTCGGCCAAACTGGGAAACACCGCCTTGGGTTTCCAGATGCCGCGCGGTCAATCGAAGATGTCCCGGCCTCGCGGTGAGCGACCAGCGCGAGTCGTCGGGGTCGTGGTTCCAAGCCCATTGGCCGCCGAGCGTGGCCGCATCAAACTCATCGGAAGGGTCCGCCGCGTTGATGGGTTGGATCGGCAGCGCGGGCTTGGCGTAGGGGTCGGTGAGGCCCACGGGTTTGCCGATTCCATCACCCTCAGTATCAAGGCCGATCCACGGCCATCCGTCATCCGTCCAGCCCGCAGGCTCAAGATAGAGACGTCGCCCATAGGGGGCGAAGAGATTGTAGTCGTGATGCAGGAAGGCCCAGCGGTCGCCGCTGACTTCGATTAGCGATCCCTGCGCGGCATTGATGTCGGCCTTGCCTGCGTGAAAGATCTTTCGGCTCTCATAGGGACCGTAAAGCGACTTAGAGCGATAGACGTATTGCGCTTTGTCTTTGTTCTTACCGGTGGAAGCGACGGAGATATAATAGAAGCCGTTGCGCTTGAATACCTGCGGCCCCTTCGGCGGGATGTCATCAATCAAGATCGTGCCTTGGTCAACGATGGCATCGAAGGTGTCGTTCAAGCGATAGATCCGCAGCGCCCCCGGATTGCCCAACAGGAACAAGTAGCCTTTGCCATCATCATCCCAAAACGGACAAGGGTCTTCGAAGTCGCCCACGATATTCTCCGAAAGTCTCACCGGCTCGCTCCAGGGACCTTCCGGCGCAGTAGCCTTGCAGACAAAGCCCCGGTATTTCGTGCTCCAGTTGAACATGTAATACGTGCCGCGAAAGAACCCCACTTCGCCATCCTGCGATCCAGCGGAACACGCCTTGCCAGGGAAAGTGAAGTCCGCATGAACTCCGCCGAGGCGCGAGTAGATGCGGCCTGCATGCGTCCAGTTCACAAGGTCTTTCGACGCGAGCAGCGGCATGCCCATGAAGTGATGCGAGGCGCAGGTCAGATAGAAAGTATCGCCTGCCTTGAACACGCACGGGTTGTTGTAATCCGCCCACAAAATGGGATTGCGATATGTGCCATCTCCCTGATCACCCCAAACGGGGTGAGCGGCGTGGAGCGCGGCCAACGGAGTGAGGAGGAGAACGCTGAGAGCAATGAAGTATTTCATCGAGCGGATGTCTTTTGCGGATACAGTGACGGTGACACCCAGAAGGAGAGTGATGAGCACTTTCATGGAATGTAGTAGGTGATTGGCAATGAGCCTGACATAATTTGGAAATCGAAGATGCTTGAGGGGTATTGCAGTGACGGGGGGGTAAATTAATTCCTTGGGTTGTGTGAGTCGGGGATACTTCTCCGCGAAGCGCTGGCCTATCCCGGTCTAGGCTCCCGATTTGTAGTCCACGTAGTCGCCGATGTGACCGTCCTTCAAATCCCGCGCTTCACGGCCACTCCGCCCCGACCTTTGGACGCGGCGCGTGCGGGGTTAGCGCAGGGTCTGGAGGTAGCTGAAGAGGTCGCTCACTTGCTCGGGGGGCATGGCTTCCAGCAGGCCTTCGGGCATCAAAGAACGGTTTAAATAACTCGTCGCGCGGATTTCGCTCCGAGCGATGCGGCGGTCTTCGGCACCCGGCGTGCGCAAGACCACCGCTTCCGGCGTTTCGCTTGCCAAAAACCCTTCCTGCACTACGCCGTCTTTCAACACCACGCGGTAGGTCCGATACGCGCTCTCCATCGCGGCGCTCGGCGTGAGAATGTTGCGCAGCAGCGCCTCGACACCAGTGTTGCCGATACCATCAAGTGGAGGCGCGATCTGGCCGCCTTTGCCACCTTGCTGATGACATGCGAGACAAAGCGTTGTGAACGTCTGTTTACCTTGCTCCGCATTACCCGCACGCAGCGCGAGCCCTCGAAAATGATCGAATTTCTCCGTCTGTGCTGCCGCAGCTTTTGCAGTGAGCAACACCGGGGCGTCGTTCGTTACCTCGGCCCGCGCCGCGCCTTTTAACACGCCCCAATTTGCGCCCGACCATACCTCAACCAAACCCGCGGGCCGATTCCCCACGGCAACGTCGGCTAAGCTGCGGTCAAAATGATCGCGCACTTCCTGCGGGGTGCGAGCGAGTTTCCAAACGCGATACTCCGCCAGCCAACCCGCCGTTGTACCATTTGCCGGATTTAGCCGACTGCGACCGACATTTGCGCCCGCAAACACCGAGTGGCTCGGACCCGCGCTCGTGGCTTCTAGTTCGCCATTGATGTAGAGGCGGAAAAAACCGGCAGCGTCACGCGTGACCGCGTAGTGCGTCCATACTTCGGGTACGGCTTTTTTCTTAGCCTGTACGACATCGTTGGCTTCGCCAAGCCACACGCGGAAACGTCCGTCGAAGAAATTAAAATCCATCACACCCGGCAACCCGAGCAAACCGTCACGGTGATCAATGCCCGACTCCAGTTTAGCCCAACACTCAACCGTGAACGGCCCCACCAATGTGAGCTGCGCTTCAGGGTAATCGCCGGCCCCGCCGGGTAACCGCAGCACACGCTGCGCATCGCCGCCGAGCTCTTGCCAAAGCGCTGCAAGACTAGAGTCATCCGGAATTTGCCGCCGAAGCTTTTCCACGGCACCAACGCTGAGGTCCGCCTTCGCCACCGCGCCCGCGCGCAAGCCAGCGACAACAGCCGTCGCGCCCGCTGGATGCAACGCGAGCCGATCCAACGCAGCACGGCGCTGCGCAACGTTGAGCCCAGGCAACAACCCGATCAACTGTGTGACTGCCGCAGAACTCGGCAGCGCACCGAGCGCGATCAAGGCTTCGTCACGCAGCGTGGGATCAGTGGAATCGCGTGCAAGTCGGGAGAATACCTCTACGGACCCGACGTGGTTTTCGCGCAACGCGCGGACAGCAGCAAGGAGCGCGGGCGCGGTTTCTTTGGTCGATTCCCGCGCGAGCACCGCCGCAAGTTCCGGCTCCGTGGCGCTCAGCTTGAACGCGCCGGCAACTTGGGCGCCAAGAGTGAGATCGGCGGTCACGGTGCCGTTGAGTAGAATCTTCGCTGCGGTGGTAAGCGCGGGCGTGAGGGGCGTAGCATCGATACTCGTACGCAACGCGAGCAAGGCGCGCAGCACTAAGGCGCGCGAACCAGCTTGGCCAAGGGCGGCGTTAAGTGCATCCCGTGCGGCGGGTTCAGCGAAATGGGCGGCGAGCGTGCGTACCTCTTCGTCGCTAAGCGGACGGTTTAAGGCGGGGGCCATCTGTGCAAGCCCGAGCGCGGCAGTTTTTCCGCCGAGTGCGAGCGTAGCGAGGAGTCGATTTTCGAGCGGCAAAGCGCGACCCTCGTCCGATTCCAAAAAAGCTGCGGTGGCCGCGGGATTCACCTCCATCGCCCAGCGCGCAAGGTAGCGTTCGAACTCGCGGTCGTAGCGGTCCCATTCATTGCCTGTCCCAAGCGAGGCGCCGCCGAGACGCCCTGCGAGAGCAACAACGCGTGGGCTAGCTTGAGGGATGCGACGCAAAGAATCACCGATCGTGGCGCGCACCGCAGGGCTAGGATCAGTCAGAAGAGGAAGGGCTAGCGCGAGGAGCTCGGCTTCGGCGCGCGGATAAGCACCAAGCAGACGCGCGGCTTCGTGGCGGAGGGTGGACGCGGGATCCGTCGCGAGGGTTTGCAGCAAGGACGTTGCGAGCGGCTGCAAACTCTCGAGCGCCCAGAGCGCGGCGAGGCGTCGGTCAGCGGGGACGCGGCGATCAGCCGCGAGCTTTGCGAGATCCGGCGCGAGCGCAGTAGCGCGGCGATCGACGAGTTCGAGCCAAGCGAGACGCGACACAAGGGCATTAGGGCCGCCAAGTTGAGCAAGGAGCGCTTGGTCATCCAATCGCGTGAGATCAGGCGGCGGAGTGCGGCTTTGGTCGAGGTGGCGCACACGCCAGATGCGGCCGCGGGATTTGTCCCGGTCAGGATGAGTGCGGGGAACTTCGTTATGGGAGATGATTTTATTGTACCAATCGACGATATAGAGCGCGCCATCGGGGCCGAAGTGGATCGCGACGGGGCGAAACCATTTGTCGGTTGTAGTGACAAAATCAGGGAGTTTTTCATAGCGGTAACGCGGACCATCGGGCGTGGCGCGGACGACGTTGATCGTGTTGGTAATCGGGTTAGCGAGAAAGAAGACTTTTGAACCATCGGCTGCAGACGCGCCGTAGCGACGGAAAAGGCCGTCAGCATCTTCCGCGAGCGCGAGACCGCTAAGACCGGTGCCGCCCATCTGCGCAGGTGCGAGCGGCGGCGGCATGAGCGGTTGATAAGGACGCAGGCGGTCTTTGGAACCGGTGGTTACCCAGATGCCCGGCTCATAAGGAATCACGGGGTAACCCATATCGTTAGCCTCCTGCATAAACGTCTCACCCTCGCGCGAGGTGATGAGGCCCCAGATATTGTTGGGGCCGGCGGAGAGACTTTCAAAACTCGTGCCGTCAGGCGTAAAACGACCGAGTTTACACTGATTGAAGGGAATCTCAGCGACACCATCAACGAAGGCGCGGCCATCAGGGCGCCGGACTTTCGAGTAATTAAAAAGGCCTTGAGCGAGGAAGATCTGACCGCCGGGCTGACGAAGAAATTGATGGGGGAAAAGGTGAGAGTCCTGCGTACCAAAGCCCGTGAGAATGACGTCGTGACGGTCAGCGCGGCCATCAGCGTCGGTGTCGCGGTAGAAGCGTATATCGGCGCCGTATTGGACGAATGCTCCGTCTTTATAAGGCAAGAGCCCGAGCGGCATCACCAAACCATCGGCGAAAACACGGGGGGGCGCGGTGATCGCCGCTTGGCCAGGTGCAGGTGCAGCGTAAGGAGCATCGAAGACGATGACCTTGTCGCGGCCGCCTGCGGCGAAGAGTGCATCGGAGGCGAGTTTTTGCTCGTTGCCGTCGACGGGATATTCAAGGGCGGTCATCGACCAGAGCCGCATGCGAGCATCCCAAGTGACGGTGATATATTTTCCGATGTCGGCCGTCTCAGCGGCGACAAGTTCAATTTCAAAACCGGCAGGCAAGGTGAAGGAAATACGTTCTTGCTCGGGTGAACGCGGACCGCTGGACACCGTGTTATAACTGATATCACGGGCGGGCGGTGCGGCAGCAGCGGCCGCTGATTTTGGCGTAGCAACCGGCTTCGGGACGGGTGGCTTGGGGTGGCCTACCTGGTCCCAAGTCGGCGCGCCGGGCGTGGGGGGAAGTTCGTCAATCACGATCTCTTTAAACTGCGCGAGTGCGGGGCCACCGCTGTGAATTTGGAGGCCGATATGCCCGTCTAGGGCAATGGTCGGATCGGTCTCGGTGTAATCAAGGGCGGCGACACCGTTGAGCCACGAACGCAGGCGCGGGCCTTCGACGCGGATGCGGTACTCGTTCCAATCTCCGGGCCGCACGGCAGCAGTGACAGCAACGAGTTGGGTAGATTCGGCGATGACTTTATTGCGACGGGATTCGTCGTAAAGTTTACCCCACCAACCATCGCCAGCATCAACTTGGTAGCCCGACATCTCCGTCGACTGCGGCACGCGCAAGCTGCGCAGTTGCACACCACTATTGATAAATCCGATCTTAGGGTCGCCGGTGAGTTTAATTTTGAGCCTTAGCTCAAAATTCTGAAAGGAACGGGTCGTCGCGAGAAACTGGTTTTGGGGAATCTTCGAAGTGGACGAGCCACCGGTAATGGCGCCGTCTTGAACGCTCCACCATTTTAAATCACCCTCCCAACCGGCGAGAGTTTTACCTTCGAATAACGCAACGGATTCCGCGCGTAAACCAGACACGAGCGCGAAAAATAAACTAAAAAAAACCTGGAATATGAAATAAGGTTTCATGGTAATTTTAAAAGCAAAGGAAGGACTAACCAACTTAACTATTTTAAGCGGGGCGTTTATTGCTGGTCAGCGAATCTGAAAGGAGGGGGTAATCCGTCACCAGCGTTACCACCGTCCCACAATGGTCGAGGCTGTATTCACAAAGACCCAATCCGTCGCTGGGCGAGTCGGGGAATTCTGCGAGATTACGTCCGTATAGTTTCAAGCGAGCCTCTCTTGCAGTCCATGCTTGGGCGAAGGCATATACTGGATTTTCAGCGTCGAGCACAGCTTTAGCCTTGGCGGGTGAAAAATACAGGCGAGCCACCGATTCAAGTTCAGCGAAAGCTTGATGATGTAGAGCATCAATCCCGACCGCCCGTTCGATAGAAAACGCAATCCAACCAAAATTCTCAGTATAAGAAAAACTTAGAAATACCGACTGCCCGTCGAGCAAAGCCTCACAAACAGGGCCTTGAGGCGTTTCGTGCCACGCACTATCTGGAACGATCCCATCGCTCCACGCGGCTATCAACATGCGGGCAACGAGGCGAAGCTGCTGTCGAGCAATCCAGCGGGGAAGTGCTAAATAAACACGCACAAGCACCGGCTTTCCTAAAGTGGGTCGAGCAGGACGGTTCGGCCAATCTACGACATCAAGATTTTCGCTCATCTTCCTACGGGCGAAGCTGGTGAACCGGTCCATGCGGTATCGGGCGGAAGTCTTTCACCTTTGGCGACGAGCGTTAAGGGGCCCAAATGGACGTTATTTCCAACGCAGGTATCAAAGAGGATAGTGCTGCGGGCGCCAACGCTCACGCGGGCGCCTATGATCACGTAGCCGATTTTCATAACGCGGTCTTCAAAAAGATGCGTTTGCGGACCAGACCACGCATTAAGTTCGGATTCATCGCCAAGTTGGACGCAGTCAAATTCAGTCAGGTCAGTTGTATTTAGAAAGACTCCACGCCCAATGCGCGCACCAAGTAAACGCAGTGCCAGCGGCAACAGTGGAGTACCGCGAAGGCTATTAAGGAAATTCGGTACGGCCAAAGACTCATAAAGATTGGTGACGGCCTCGCTGAGCCAAACGAAGGCAGTCCACATGGGCACAGCTTGGGGACGGTAACGCCCGATCAAACACCATTTAGCTATGACCACAAAAACGAACGAGAGCAGGCCGTAGCCGCAACCGGCTAGGGCAAGGGCAGCCAATACATGAAAACCCCATCCTTGAGTTTCCGCAATCGGCAGCACCAATTTTACAGTCGTATAGCCCGAGGCGATCGCCAGAGCAAGTGGCACGACGATGCGCAGCGATTCCACGGTAGCGCGCGCGAGGCGACGTAGATTGGAAGGCCGGAAAGTGAGCGAGACCGGAAAGTCGGCGATCTGTTCACGAGCAGGTATTAAAATGGGTGGCGAACCCATCCAGGTTTGGCCGGAACGCAGTTGTTCATTGGCCGGCGTTCGGGTTTGCACTCCGATGAGCACATCATCGGGAATATAGGCCCCATCAGGAACAAAAGCACCGTTACCGACAAACGAGCGGTGACCAATTGAAGTAGGCCGTAACATCATCCAGCCACCACGTTGTTCTTCGTCACCTAGCATCGCGCCATCTGCAATAAAACAATCATCACCCAGCGTGAGCAGCTCCGGGACGATACCCTCGGCCGTTGAAATCTCGGTGTCGCGGCCAATCTTAACTCCGAGAGAACGCAGCCAAACAGGCGCAAAAACCGAAGCGTAAAGCCCATGCAGTTCATGTAGGCTGCCATCTAGAATTTGGCCCATGAATTTCTTGCGCCAAAACGCGATGCTATTGACGGGAAAAAGTCCCGCCGACTGACGTGGCATCGCATAGCGCAAGCCGGCCGTCATAAGCATCGTCACAAGTACAAAAACTGCGGCCGCCGGGAGCGCGAGTATGAAAATATAACCGAAGCTCGCGAGCACTCCGGCCTCGGATTCGAATAGATCCCAATGTTGGGCATCGACCCAATCGATCAGTAGAAAAGCGGGAAAAGTAGGCAGGAAAAAAAGAACCGAGACCCAAATGGCCGTGAGTAAGAACATCCCCGCGAGAGCCCAGCGTCGTGCGAAACTAAGGCTTGGACGCGGAGGCAGGAAGGCGACAGTGCGGGAGGTCTTACGCGCGGGAGCACCGTCCCATATTTCACCAGCAGGAATTTTACCACCCGAGCCAAGCGCCGACTGGCTACTAAGAATAGACCCGATGCCTAGCTCGGTATCATTTTCGAGAACTGCATAAGATTCCACGGTGGCATCTTGACGCAACAGCACGGCGCCGACGATCAGTTCGCCACCTTCAACGCGGGCGTTCTCGATATTTACAAAAGTTCCAAGTCCTACGCCGTCTTCAAGAATGAGGAGTTCGGGCGCACTGATAGAGACGGTATCAATCAATACGTTGCGACCAATGCGCGCCCCTAGGGCGCGGAGATAAAGCGGCATCCAAGGGGTAGATGTGAGCAGGTAAACATCCGGTAACTCCGCAAAGCGGCACGCCAACCACCAACGAAAATAGGTAACTCCCCAGAGCGGATAACGCCCTGGGTACAAACGACCAGCAATCAAGCGCTTACCGATAATTGCGAAGGCGATGTTAGCCATTCGCGTAAAGACGAACGTGCCAAGCGAGTACGCTATAGCTAGCAGTATGCTATCAGCAGGCTCCCCAGTGTTGTAGTGATAAACAAAAAACGGCGCTAGCCAGTCCGCGATGTTAAGCGTGATGAAAAAAGGCAGCACCGCAATTTGCGCAAATCCGCACCGCCCAATGCGCCAGGCGGAAGCAGGAACGTGATTTCTCGTAGCCCTATAGGTTGATTCTCGGACCGAGGCCGCAGTCTGTTCAGCGCTAAGTCGCGCAAGCACCGTAGCGATCGCACCGAGCCGACGAGCCTGATAAATATCTTGTACCCCGATTCTAGCATAAGCCGGTTCTTGGCGTAAAATGGAAACTAAACGTGCCACCAATAGAGAGTGCCCGCCTAGGTCGTCAAAAAAATCGGATTCGAAATCCAAAGCTTGTCCGGGAAAAATCTTCCCGATGGCCGCAAACAGCGCAGCCTCAATAGGCGTCCTCGGCGTAGCAGAGATTTCTTTCTGCAATGAGCCGTGATCTATTGGAATATGACGAAGTTCATCGACGTTGATTTTGCCTGAGACCAGGCGTGGTAAAATTTTGAGAAATTCAAAATGCGCGGGCACCATGTAGCGCGGCAATCGCTCGAGCAGCGCCCGACGCAAAGCTCCTGGGTCGGGATTAAAACCAACTCGAGAGACCAGAAATGCAACAAGTTCGTCGGAGTCTGATAAAGGGCGAAACACCACGGCCGCTGCTGCAATTGCCGGTTGGTCCGAAAGAGCCGCAGCAATTTCATCCAGCTCCACGCGGAAGCCTCGAATTTTAACCTGATGATCAACGCGACCCAGACATTGCACCGGACCACCAGGAGAAATTCGCGCCAGATCGCCCGTGAGATAAAGGCGCGCCTCGCCTGGATGTTCGGCGAGAGGGTTGATGATAAAACGGGCATCCGTGAGCTCCGGTAATGCAAGATATTCTGTCGCGAGACCGGGGCCAAAAATACAGAGCTCACCTAATTCGCCAGCAGGTAGCGGACGATGCTTTTCATCGACGACTAGCATACCGTAATTAGGCAATGGCACTCCAATGCTGACAGCTTCATCACGCCGAAGCTCAACGAGGCTGGCACTGACAGCCGTCTCAGTCGGCCCATAAGTGTTAAAAAAAACCTGACCAGGATTTTTCCCAACGAAGCGTTGCACAAGCGTATCCGGGCAGGCTTCTCCGCCGAGATTCACCAGCCGGAGCGATGGGGGCACGGCCGTAAAAAGTGTTACAAGCGAGGGAACTGCGTGCAGGACCGTGAGTTTTTCTCTCACCAGCGCTGCTACAATAGCTTCGGGATCGCCCACCATTAGCGGTGGCGCAATCCAGAGCGACGCGCCGACGAGATAGGAAATCCAGATCTCTTCAAACGACATATCAAAAGCGACGGAAAATCCTTGATAAACTCGGTCGCTAGAATCGATACCCAGCAACGTGTTTTCACTGCGTAAAAAATGGCAAATAGCGCGGTGGCTGATAACAATGCCCTTGGGTGTGCCAGTAGAGCCTGAAGTATAAATAACGTAAGCTGCATCCAAAGGGTTTGGCCTGCGTATGGGTGTAAATGTTGAATTTTCGGCTGACAGTTCCTCTCCTGTCCAAAGCACGCAGGGTAAATCCGTGAGAAGCGGTGAGCATGCGCGACAGCTAAGAAGTCCAGTCGCCTTAGCAGCACGAAGACATATTCGAATGCGTTCGACGGGCGTCTCAGCATCAAAAGGCAGCCACGCCGCACCACTTCGGGCGATGGCTAGCTGTGCAATCAATAGATTAACTCCCCGCGGGAGCAGCAGACCAATAATTTGACCAGGAGCGGCCCCGCACCGAATTAGACCGGAAGCCATCGCGGCTGAAGCCGCATCGAGTTCGCCGTAAGTGATCGAGCGCTCCCCCTCTATCAGTGCCACGCGTTCGGGAAAACGTGCGGCTGTAGCCGAAAAAATATCGGGGAGGGTCTCGTCTCGAAGGAGCTCGGGGCGAGCCGGACCACGCAATAAATAAGGCGCGTCCGGATGGGCTGTCCCTCGGTTTATTTCTGGAGATTCCGAAGATGAGGACATGGCGCGCCGAGATATTATTTCATCGCCAAGACTAAGCCTGGCGAAAGCCACCCTTGGATATAAATTGAAGCAAGTTAACGAGGTGAATCGACCGAGGTACGCCGCAGTAGTGCAAGCAATGTTTCAGCGCAGGCGTGGGCGAAGGCAGGATCGTTGATGGCGACATCATGTTCGTCGCAGACGATACCAGGACGCAGATGGTTACGAAGTGATGAAAAGAGTGCTTCATCGGCGACAGGATTGTGAAACGGCTGACCGGCGGCGCTGATGATACTAATGGCGCGGCGCGGGATGAGCACTGTGACGGGCGCAGTGTAACGGTTGATTTTCTCCGCGATAATCCGGCCCAACTCGGTGCATTCAGCGGGCGTGGTGCGCATCAGCGTCACCTGCGGGTTGTGTTGATAAAACGTGCGACCGGAAAATTTTTCAGGAACGCTGGAACGCTCGCCGAAGTTTACCATATCGAGGCAACCGGGCGCGATGACGGCGGGAATGTTGGCGCGGGCGGTGGCATCCAGCCGTTGGGGGCCGGCGCCGAGAACCCCGCCGACGAGCTCGTCGGCCCACTCGGTCGTCGTGACGTCGAGCACACCGGCAACAAGGCCACTAGCGATGAGCGATTCCATCGCTCGCCCGCCGTTACCAGTGGCAGCAAACACGAGAACTTCATAGCCGGCGGCCTCGAGAATTTTTTTGGCCTCGGTGACGCACGCCGTGGTGTTGCCAAACATACTGGCGACAATGAGCGGCTTTCCCGTCACTACATGGGGTGAGGTGCGGCGGGCTTCGGCCGCAGCTACCATGCCACAAATAGCGCCCGCAGCGTTTTCAAAAATCACTCGAGAAACACGGTTGATACCGGACACATCGACGATGGCGGGCATCATCATAAGATCGGTAGTTCCGACGTAGGGCGCGGTCTGACCGCTCGCGAGCGTCGAGACCATAAGCTTGGGAAAACCGATCGGAAGTGAGCGCATCGCAGCTGTGGCGATCGCAGTGCCACCGCCACCACCGAGGGAAATGATGCCCTGAATACGGCCGGACGTGGCGAGCGAACTTACGAGCGCTGCGGCCGCGCGACCCATGAAAGAAACGCATTCGCCGCGGTCGCGCCGCGCGAGTATGGTAGCGTAATCCGGCTCGCCGGCGGCGCGGGCCACGGTGTCGGCGGAGATGTCTGGTACCAGCGTAGGCCCGGCGAGCGTACCCACATCAATCAACATGGGCACGAAGCCGGCGCGCTGAATAGCGGCGGCTATGAACGCGTGTTCGGGACCCTTAGTGTCAAGGGTGCCAAGGACGGCGATAGTGGCCATAACGGGCGAGGACCGAAGCGTGAAACCGAATTATTTCTTCGCAGCCCACTGGACGGCGTTGGTGAGCAGCGTCTTGAACGCGGGCATATCGTGGACGCGACCGTCGTGGCCAATCGTGAGGCCGACGACGCGAGCAGTGGGATGCGCAGTAATCCAGACAACCGGATGCGGAGCTTTGAATTTCACGGAAGGCGAAGTCTGAGCAAGCACCTCAATACTGGCAGTTCCGGCGGGTATTTTTTCGGGCTCAGCGTTGATGTAGTAGAGCTCGTCTTCGACTTCAAAACTGGCGGGCACGCCGCGGAGAATCGGATGTGCTGGCTTCAAGGCGTTGACGGAATATTTGGCAATTTTGTCGTGGCCACGCGCACCGCCGCCGATGATTTGGGCGTTAAGTTCAGGCCATTCGGCGTAGCCGTACCAGGTCCCAGGGTGATGCATAACGATGCCTTTGCCGGCGGCGGCAAAGGCGAAGAGCGCTTGGCGGTATGCGAGCGTATCAAAAAATTTTCGATTCACGCTGATGACCGCGACGTCGGCTTCAGGGAGCGCAGCGGCGGCTTGGTCACGGTCCTCGGTGTAATTCACGCTATAACCAGCGGCACGGAGCGTCGCACGATCGGTACCGCCGAAGAAATCGGCGAATTTGTGCGAACTGCCGCCACCAATCAGGAGGACTTTGGTTTTACCCGCTTCCCAAACCATGGGCGTAGGCTCAGGCAACGGGAAGTCTCCCTTGCCTCCAGATTTCGGTTTCAGGTCAACGGAAGCCACAGGCGTGGCGGCGGCGACAGGCGTAGCGTTAGCCGCGAGGTAGGCGATGATATCGCGAAGGCCTTCGGCACCGAGGGCTTCAAACCCTTCGGGCATGAGGGAGCGGCGGGTGTTTTCGCGGGTCGCAATATCGGCGAGCTTGATCTCGGTGTCACCGCCTTGATTGCGCAGTGTGAGGCTGACCGCGTTTTCGTTAACGATGACACCCGTAGCGGTGTCGCCTTTTTTCGTCGTAATATTCCATTGCCAGTAGTTGGGCTCAACCTGGCGGTTAGGGTCCACAATGCTGGTGAGTAATTCCACGGCACCATGGGAGCCGATACCGGCCAGAGGTGGGCCAACGTCGCGGAGACCGACGTCACCCAGTTTGTGGCACACCGCGCAAGCGGCGGCGAAGAGCACGCGGCCTTTGGCGACGTCACCAGGTTTCTGCACATCAGGAAGCAGCTTGGCGATAAGTTCGTCTTTCTGCGGCGTCGGTGGATTAGCGATAGCAAATACAGCCGCAGCTTCAATGGTGACGCGCGTGTTGGGATGGGTACGAAGACGTGCCACATCGCCGGGACCAAAGGCGGCGGGGCTGATGCGGTTGTCTTTAACCGCCGCAATAAGAGCGCGGGCCGTGGTCGGATTTTTTAGAATCTGATCGAAGACAAGGCGCGACTTAGACCGCACGAAAGCTGTCACCAGCATCTCAGCAGATTCTTGCGCGGGAAGTTCACCGATGGTAACGAGTAAGGATGTTTTAATATCATCGGAGATCGTCGCATCGGTAAGCAATGTGATGATTTTATTGAGCGCATCAGGACGCTGCGAAGGGAGCGCGAGGAGCGAGAGCGCGATTTCAGCGCGGCGCGCTGCAGGCGTTTGGGCAGCATTAAAATCGGCCAGAAGGCGCCGCACCGCTTGATCCATGGTGGCGGCGAGCGAGCCAGATTTGTCAGTCTTGGCGGCCAACAATAGCGCAGGTGCCACCGTGTCAGGCGCTGCGATGAGCTGGGTCAAGGCCACGCCTGTAGCCGCGTCGAGGGCAGGAAGTTTGTCGGCGATCTCAATGAGGCCGCGCAGAAAACTGGCCGCGACGGGACTCGGGCGAGACGCGGCGGCCTGGATGAGGCGTGCGGTGTCGGCGGGGCGCACGGAAGGAGCGATGGCAGCGACAAAAACACCGAGCGCCGCAGGTCGGGCGCCCGTGAGAGCTTGAGTCAGGTAGGCGGCCGCGTTTTCGGTGGCGCCGGCGATGAGCGCGGACTTAGTCCAGTCGTCAGTCGCGGCGACAAATTCAGTGAGGATAGCGTCGCGTTGCGCGGGAGTACCGGCGGCGGTCGCGGCTTCATAGCGAGCGAGCGCAGGGCTGCCCACAGGACGAGAAAGTGCGACGAGTTGCGGCGCGGTCGGGAAATTTTCCCGCGCCAGCCGAAGCGCGGTTTGTTTCACGTGTGCGTTGGGGCTGGTCTCAATGGCGTGGAGCAGGCCTGGGAGGTCTTTGCGGTCGAGAACCACGGCAGGGAGGACTTTGGCGTCCTTGTGTTGCACGCGCCAAATACGGGAAAAATAATGATCTCGGTCTGGTCGTACGGCGGCGTTGGCAGGGCTGTGCAGCGGACCGCGGGTATCGTTGTGGATAACAGCTTGGTTGTAGAAATCGACGACGTAGAGTGCGCCGTCGGGGCCGACGCGGTTTTCGATAGGCCGGAACCACAGATCGGTGCTGCGGATAAATTCCGTTTCTTCGCGGCCTTTTTCCTTTTCAACGCTATAGCTGACCCCATCGCGACGAACAAATTGATGGTGGATGATATTGAGCGTGGGCTCGCCGGTAAAGTAGCTGTAATTCCATTGCTCAGGCCAAGCTCCGCCTTCGTAAATCGCGCAACCGGCGGCGGCGGTGAAGCGACCGACTTGGTCGATCTGCGAATAAGCCTGCTCAGGCCACGTCATCGCAGGGAACGTGAGTTGATTGGTGATCATACCCTTCCACGAAGTGACGCCGGGGAGTTTACCCTTAGATAAAATGCTCTCGGGTAGAACCGTATGAAAAAACACCGTGCCACTTGTGGGCTGCGTCCAAAATACTTGACCATCCCAGGTAAGATTGAGGCCCCAAGTGTTGCCATTGCGGCTGCTGTATTGCTCGAAGGCTGAACCGTCGGGCTTGAAGCGCACAACCCCCGAGCCGTCGGGTCCAAATTTTTTAGATCCATCACCCGAGGTGACCTCACCGCGCGAATAACCGTGCGTGGCGTAGATCCAACCGTCGCGTCCCCAGCGCAAATTGTTAATAACCGCATGGGTATCGTAAATACCCAGACCAGTATACAGTTTGGTGCGTTTGTCGCAGACGCCGTCGCCATCAGTGTCTTCGAGGTACCAAATATCGGGCGAGGTGGCAGCAATGACACCGTTGCGGTAGAGTACGAAGCTGGTTACGAGTTCGAGTTTATCGGCGAAGGTTTTTTTGGTATCCATGATACCGTCGCCATCGGTGTCGGTGAGAATAGAAATGGAATCTTCGGGCGCTCGGTCCGTTACAAAGGGCTTGAGTGAACCAGAATCTTGCCAACGCGCTGGGGCGTTGGGAACGCGACGTCCGTTGGGATATTCGGGCGTCTCGCAGACCCAGAGACGACCGCGTTCGTCCCAATCTATGTTCATGACCTTGTTGATGAGCGGCTCGGAGGCAACGAGGGAGATTTTGAAATCAGGGTGAACTTGGATTTTAGCGGCGGCCTTAAGTGGGGCCGTAGGGCCCCCTTCGGGATAACGCAGCGCATCGCCGAGCTCGGAAGCCAGACAGAGTTCATCAGTATTAGTCCGGCGACCGGCCCATGCGATGCCACGGAGTAAAATCGCTCGGTAGTTGGCGCGGTTAAAATTTTCGTAAAGGTGTCCCGGAATGGAAACAAAGGCGCGGTAAGGCTGAGTAGCCCCAGCAAGGGTGCGCTCGTAGGTCCACAGCTGCGGCTGGTGGTCGTAGATATTAACCCCTTTGTGCTTGGCGACCGCTTCTGCGGCACGCGCCTGAGCCTCTTTGTTACCCTTGCCGCCGGTGTCGATCGCTTTGGGCGTGTAGGCAGTGGCGAGGACGTGAACCTCGGGGGATAGGTCCAGGTCGTAATAAATCTCATCGTCCATCTGCCAGTTGGAAGCACCACGGGTGATCGGGTGGGCGCGATCGGAAAAATAGAGGTGCATCGGGGCTTCAAGCCACTTGGTGGTACCTTGGCGCCAGGACCCGCCGATAATTGATTTATACCAATCGGTGTCTTTAGCTACAGCACCGGCGTGGATGACGACGAGACCGCCACCGCGCGCCAAGTAAGCGTCAAGGTTAGCACGGTCGGGCGCGGCGATGTTGCCGGCTTCCTGCGCATGCAGAATCAGGACGTCGGTCGCAGCGAGTTGGTCGGCCGTGGGGAAGGTGTTACCGCCAGAAGCGACGGCGCCTCGGGCGTTGAGCAGCGGCACCCACTCGGCGAGAAAGCGCGGGTGATCATGCGCGCCGGGACCGTGGCTCTTTGGGCCGGAGCGGATGAAAACACGCAGAGGAGCTTCGGCCGCAGTGAGAGCAGTGGTGACGACGAACGCGCAGAGGGCAACGAGGACGAGGAGACGTTTCATAGGGGAATTTTCAAGGGGTGAAAGAAGGCCAAAGGTCAAAGACTCAGAATCGCGTGACGCAGGTCGGGAGATTTTTGCGGAGATCGGCCCAAGGCGCTTGCGTAGAAACATCGCAAGGATCGGGCGCGGCGGCGAAAGCATCGGGGAGTTTAGCGGGCGAGAGCATCGCGAGAAAGACAAGAGGCTCGGCGTGGGGATTGTACGTGGCGTGCACGGTACCCGCGGGAATATGCGCCATCTCACCCGCGCTAAGGATACGGTATTCGTGGCCTACCCATTGCTCGGCACGGCCGTAGATCACGTAGATGATTTCTTCGCGATGAGGGTGAAAATGAAACGGGTGGCAATGCCCCGGCTCCATATTGGCGCGTACGAGGAGAAGTTTATCGGCGGCTACCAGATCGGGTCGGCAGAGCCACTCGTTGTTGGTCCAGGCATTGGGCTCGCGGAGAGCATCTGCGATTTGGACGAAACGGCGTTCAGAAGGGGACATAGTGGGGCGGGGTAAAAAGAAAGCGCCGACGCAGCGCAAAAGTACGGGCTATCGGGCTTTACGTTTCAGCGATTTGAATTTGCGGGTAAGGTTAGTGAGTGATTCCTCGACGCCCATGCGTTCGAGACTACTCGCGCCGACGAAGCCATCGGCGTCGGTCGCAGCCATAACGCGCGCGGCATCATCGGGGGTGTTGATCGGGCCGCCGTGACAGAGAAAAAAGATGTCTTTGCGCACACTGGATGCCGCGTCGATGATAGACTGCGTAGTCTTGATAGTGTGATCCCAGCTCACAAGGGCGTTTTTGACGCCGATGCTGCCGCCGATCGTGGTACCGACGTGCGCGATGATCGCATCAGCGCCAGCCTTAGCCATCTCGATAGCTTCCTCGGGGGTGCCGACGTAAACGACCGAAAACAAATCCATGCGGCGTGCGAGGGCGACCATCTCGTATTCTTTTTTTACGCTCATGCCAGTCTCTTCGAGCACGCCGCGGAAATGCCCGTCAACGATCGTATGCGTCGGGAAATTATTCACCCCAGAGAAACCCATTTCCTTAACTTGACCAAGCCAATGCCACATCCGTCGGCGCGGATCAGTGGCGTGAACACCGCAGATGACCGGGCATTCCTCAACGACTGGCAGTACCTCGTATTCGCCAATCTCCATTGCGATCGCATTGGCATCACCGTAGGCCATCATGCCCGCCGTGGAACCGTGGCCCATCATGCGGAAACGGCCACTGTTATAAATAATGATCAAATCCGCGCCACCCTTCTCAATAAACTTGGCGCTGATGCCGGTGCCGGCGCCGGCCGCGATAATGGCGTCGCCCTTGGCGAGAGTCGCACGAAGACGTTCGCGCACTTCCTCGCGCGTGTAAGGGTTTCCTTTTCCAGTCCAAGGGTTGGGCATAAAATTAAGGGGACGCGTCAGGGTCAGGCGCGGCCATTAATCTACGACTCTTCCGCTTGAGGTAAAGCGCCGAGAGGCCCGCCGCAAAAAAGTTAATCCTCTCGTATAATCAGGAACGCGCGAAATCCCGCGCCCTTAGGCTACCACCAGCGGTTCTGCGTCGCCGCCGTCAGTGCCGCGTCGAGCGTCGGTAAATAAGGGTGCCACAAGCGTTCCCATTCTAGCGACACCGGTCCGGTAAACGCATCTGCCCGCAACGCCGCCAGTAAGGGAGCGATTGGAAAACGCCCGGCCCCCGGCAACACATAAGTCCATGAGTGTTTCGCTGAAGGTATGTCGATACTGTCCTTCACGTGCACATGCACCACGAGATCGCGGATCGCGGACCAGGTCACAAGCGGGTCTTCCCCACCCCGCAACCACGTATGTTGCGAATCCCACAGCACCGCGCAGCCCGGCGCCGCCAACGCGAAACGACGGATCGCGGCCGCGTTCGCCAGCGAATCGTGCGTCTCAACCATTAGATCGGCCCGCCAACCGCGTTCGCGCCGCAAGGTCTGCCACCAGTGCACCGTGTCTACCGCTTGCGCGAGCGTCGTTTCATCTAAGCCAGAGCCACCGTCAAATACCCGTAACCGCGGTACCCCAAGCGCTTCAGCCCAAGGCAGAAACTCCAAAAATTTCTCCCGCTCTTCTAGCGTATTGCCGATGAGCTTGAGCGAGGTATCAAGCGCGACGATGCGACGCGCCTCAACGCCGAGCTTCTCCGCGAGGGCCGCCGGCGAACCAAATTGCGCCGTGAAATAGGCCGGCAGATCGATCGTACCACCGAGCACCCGCAACTCCGCGCCTTCGAGTCCGTGCTTCGCGACCAACGCAAGCGCGCCATCGAGATCAAGCTCTGGACAACCGAGACTGGAAAACGTGCGGCGCAACATAAGTGCTCAGCTTGGCGCGTTCCCGCGCGCCCGCGAAGCGCAGAATAGCACTTAGCGAAAAAACAATCCGCTTGCCGCCTGAGCGCCCCGCCCGCCTGAATCACCCTGGATCGTCTCTTAAAGTTTACCCCTTAATCCTTAAACGTCCTCCAAGATCATGCCACGTCCCGTCACCCTGTTCACCGGCCAATGGGCCGATCTGCCCCTCGAAAAACTCGCTCCGCTCGTCAAAAAGATGGGCTACGACGGCGTCGAACTCGCCTGCTGGGGCGACCATTTCGATGTCGATGCCGCTGCTACGTCTAAGAAATATGTCCACGATAAATGGGCACTCCTAAAAGACCATGGCCTAAACTGTTACGCGATTTCAAGCCACCTCGTCGGCCAGGCGATCTGCGATAACATCGACGCGCGCCATAAATCCATCCTCCCGGCCGATGTCTGGGGCGACGGCGATCCCGAGGGCGTACGCAAGCGCGCCGCGCGCAAGATGATCACCGCCGGCAAAGCCGCCCGCGCCTTCTTCGACGCCAAGCCTGGCAGCAACGGCAAGGACGCCTTCCCCGCTGTCGTCAACGGCTTCACCGGTTCCTCTATCTGGCACTCGATCTATGCGTTCCCGCCCACCTCGCAGGCTTACTGGGACGCCGGCTACACCGATTTCGCCAAACGCTTTGGACCGATCCTAGAAGCCTTCGACAAAGCCAACGTCAATTTCGCCCTAGAAGTTCACCCTACCGAAATCGCCTTCGATCTCGCCAGTGCCCAGCGCGCCATCGATGCCGTCAAGGGTCACAAACGTTTCGGCTTTAACTACGATCCTTCGCACCTCGGTTACCAAGGCGTCGATTACGTGAAGTTCATCCGTGCCTTCGGCAGCCGCATTTTCCACGCTCATATGAAGGACGTCTGGTGGGGTCACGGCGACGGCACCGTCGGGGTGTTCGGTGGCCACGTGAGCTTCGGCCACCCGAGTCGCTACTGGGACTTCCGCTCCCTCGGCCACGGGGACATCAACTTCGAGGAAATCATCGTCGCCCTCAACGACGTCGGCTACCGCGGCCCGCTTTCTGTCGAGTGGGAAGATAGCCGCATGGACCGCGTCCACGGCGCCACTGAGGCCTCCGCCTTCGTGCGCAAGGTTGATTTCCCATCAAGCGCGATCGTGTTCGACGCCCAGTTCGACAAAAAAGGTTAACCTCCGGTTAATCCTCCAAACGTTGTTTCAATTCTAGTTTTATATTTATGAGCACCAAAATCGCCATCATTGGCGCCGGTGGCATGGCCGCCTATCACGCCACAGGTTTCCGCCAAGCCGGCGCTGAAATCATCGCCCTCTGTGATGTTAACCAAGGCGCGGCTCACAAAGCTGCCGCCAAACACGGCATCGCTAAGGTCTACACCGACGTAGCCGAGATGCTCAAAGCCCTCCCCGAGCTCGACGCCGTCTCCGTCATTGTCCCGAATAAATTCCACGCTCCCCTTGCCCTTCAAGCCTTGAAGGCCGGCAAGCACGTCTTCTGCGAAAAACCGCCCGCACTCAGCGCCAAAGAAATGGCACTCATGCAGACGACCGCCGCCAAGGCGAAGAAGACCTTGATGTTTAACTTCAATAACCGCGCCCGCCCCGAGAGCTACGCGATGATGGACTACGTCGCGGACGGCACGATCGGCACCATCAATTCCTGTCAGGCGAAATGGATTCGTCGTGCCGGCATCCCTGGCTTCGGCGGCTGGTTCACCACCAAGGCCCTCTCCGGCGGTGGCCCGCTCATCGATCTGCTTCACATGGTCGACCTCGGCATGCACTTTATGGGCTACCCTGAGCCCGCGCATGTCCTCGCGCGCACGTACAAAGACCATATTTCCAATAAAGCCTTCAAAGGCCCATGGGGCATTCCCGACGTAGCCAAAGGCACCACCGACGTCGAAGCCGCCGCGCACGGGTTTGTCACGTTCAAGACCGGTCAATCCATGTCGTTTGCCGTCTCATGGGCCGAGATGAACCAACGCGAAGAAGTCTCGGTCACCTTTCAAGGCACCAAGGCCGGTGGCCTCGTGCGCCGCCTATTCGGCACCGATGGACTCGACAACACTGCAATCGATGCCTGCCAACTCTACACCCTCGAAAATGGCCGCCACGTAAATCGCGATATCATCGTCCAAGCCGACGAAACGATGGGCCGGGTCCGCTCCGCCACGAATTTCGTGCGCGCCATCGAGGGCACTGAAAAGCCGCTAAACACCCCCGCCCAAGCTCTATCTTTAATGAAACTTATCGACGGCGCCTATAAATCCGCCGCCTCCGGTAAACCCGTCGCACTCTGACAAACACTTGTTTTAAACTATGAAACTGAATCGCAAACTCCGCATGGGCATGATCGGCGGCGGCCGCGGCGCCTTCATCGGCGCCGTCCACCGCATGGCTGCCCGTCTCGATGGCGAAATTGAACTCGTCGCCGGCTGCTTCTCCTCTGATCCGGAAAAATCTAAAGCCTCCGGTGCCGATCTGTTTCTAGATCCATCTCGCGTGTACGCCACGTATCAGGAGATGGCCCGAGCCGAAGCAGCCCTGCCCGCTGATCAACGCATCGATTTTGTCTCAATCGTCACTCGCAACAACACCCACGCAATCATCGCTCGCACTTTCCTAGAAGCAGGCTTCCACGTTGTCTGCGATAAACCGCTGTGTTTCACCCTCGCCGAGGGCCGCAAGCTTCGCGAAACCGTGAAAAAATCCGGGAAAGTTTTTGCCCTGACCCACAACTATACCGGCTACCCCATGGTTAAAGAGGCCCGCAATTGGGTCCGCAGCGGCAAACTAGGGAAACTCCTGAAAGTCGTCGTCGAATATCCACAAGGCTACGCCACCAGCGCTTTCGAAGACGCTAAACCGAGCAAGATCGCCAATTGGCGCATGGATCCCAATGTATCGGGCGTTTCCAACTGTATGGGCGACATCGGTACACACGCCCACAATCTCGCCCGCTACATCACCGGCCTAGAAGTCGAATCCCTCTGCGCCGAACTCTCGACGTTTATTCCAGGCCGCCTTCTCGATGATGACGGCAATTGCCTCGTCCGTTTCAGCGACGGGGTAAAGGGCATCCTCTTCGCCTCGCAGATTTCTAGCGGCGAAGAAAATAACCTCAACATCCGCGTCTTCGGTACCGCAGGTTCACTCCAGTGGTTCCAGGAAAATCCTAACGAACTCATTTGGAAAAAAGCCGACGCACCCCAACAAATCCACCGGCGCGGCAACAGCTATCATTGCGAGGCCGCCAAAGGCGCTATGCGCACACCCTTCGCCCATCCCGAAGGATTCATCGAGGCGTTCGCCAACATTTACCGCGGAGCCGCCGTGGCCATTGCTGATTCGATCGCGGGTCGCAAAGCCCCCAAAACCGGCTACGATTTCCCGACGATCGACGACGGACTCGCCGGCATGGCGTTTATTGAGACCAGCGTGAAATCCGGCAAAGCCGGCGCGAAGTGGGTCAAATTCCCCAAGCTCTAAGCCGCTGGCCTAGACCAGACCAAATAGACATTCATCAGGCCGCGCTATCATGCGCGGCTTTTTTATTTTTTGGAGCCTGTTGGCATATTCTTAGCCACCCAAGCATCATATTCCTTACGTGGGACGAAACGTAGCGAGGCGCTATTGATGCAGTAGCGTAATCCGCCCTGCGCACGCGGCCCATCTTCGAAAACGTGTCCCAGGTGCGCACCGTCAACGCTCACGTGCACTTCGACGCGACGCATCCCGTAGCTCGTATCCACAGTCTCATTCACAAACGCTTTCTCGATTGGTTTCGTGAAACTGGGCCAACCCGTGCCGCTTTCGAATTTATCCCGACTATCAAAAAGCGGCGTATCGCTGCACACGGAAAAATAAACACCATCCGCATGATGATCGTAATATTCGTTCTGAAACGGCGGCTCTGTACCTTGCTGCCGCGCAACGCGAAATTGTATCGGCGAGAGCTGCGCACGCCACTCAGCGTCCGTACGTTTCACCTGAGTTTTACTCAGATCTATAACCACATTTGATGGCAAACCGCAGGCGGATACTTCGCCAGGTTTGCAATCAAGGGCGTCTTTAGCGGGAGGAGTCTTCATGGAGGTTTCAGCGCACGCCGTAAGGGCGAGAGTAGTGGTTAAAAAAAAGAAGCTGCGGTACATGATGAAACAAAGGTTAACTATTCCTGCGATTTTTCAAAGCGTGGACTACAATAGATCGTTTCACTCTGCCCGCACCGGCGCCGAGCCATCGGCAAACTCCGCCGCCATCACCTGACCCGATTTAACCGCTGCGCGGCGCATCAACGGCTGGCCTGCGGCGTCCCGCATGATGACAAACCCACGATTTAAAACCGAGGCTGGACTGGCCGCTTGAAGCCGTTTCCAGAGGGATAACAAGCGGTGCGACTCCGTCTGCACCCGAAATTCCGGTGATACTCTGGCCAGCGCGGCCCGCGCTTCGCCGAGCTGTTGCCGACGCGACTGGGTCGCATCGCGCAAGGCGGCTGACAGTCGGTTATTCAAATCATCTAATCGCAAAAATCCTTGTTCAATCTGCGCCGCTGGAGCGAGCAACCGTAGCCGCGAACGCGCGTGATCCAGCCGCTCCGTCGCCTCAGCCAACGCCCGCTCGAGTGCATCGACCATCGCCGCTCCCGCACGTTCCGCTCGCTTAGCCGCTTCAACAAATTTACTCGAAATCAACTCCGCCGCTGCGCTCGGCGTCTCGGCGCGCACATCGGCCGCGAAATCACAAAGGGTAAAATCTATTTCGTGTCCCACCGCCGAAATAATCGGCACGGGACAAGCGGACACTGCACGGACGAGCACTTCTTCATTAAACGCCCATAAATCCTCCATGCTCCCACCGCCGCGTCCAATCACTAGTAAATCAAAAATTTCCAACTTGCCGACGAGTTCAAGCATCGCCGCCATCTCCGCGGCGGCTTCTTCGCCTTGAACCTTGGTGGGAATCACCACCACCCGGCCCCGCCAATCGCGCCGCGTCATGATCCGGATAAAATCTTGGACCGCCGCGCCCGTCGGCGAGGTAATAAATCCCACACACAATGGCAACGGCGGCAACGCACGTTTCTTCTCCGGCGCAAAAAGCCCCTCGGTAGCGAGCTTCGTCTTTAATGCCTCAAATTCGCGCTGTAACCGCCCCACCCCGTCCTCTACCACCACGCGCACAATGAGCTGATATTGGCCGCGCGCCTCGTAAACGCTCACATCGCCGTACACCACTACTTGCTGGCCATCACGCAACTTGACCGTTTGCCGCAGCGCATCACCACGAAACAGCACTGCGCTCACCTGCGCGCCAGCGTCCTTCAACGAAAAATAAACGTGTCCGCTGCCTTGCGCCCGCACGTTGGAAACTTCGCCCCGCACCCACGACGAACCCACCGAGGACTCGAGAAGCGTCTTCACACGGCGCGTAAACGCGCTAACGCTCTCAACGCGCGCGTCGCTTTCCAACGCGGAATCAATCGGCCCGCTTGACATATTTTTTTCGCACCAATTGCACCAGCACCACGGCGACGACGAGCACACCGACACCCGTAGCTGCGACCTTAAAGTTGCCGTTTAGAATGCCTTTGCCCATCACGAGGGCGCCCATCGCCCATGGCAGAACGCACAACCACGAAGCAATCATGTACAGCTTGAATGGCACCTCTGCCAAACCGAGCAGATAGCCTTGCAGAAAAAAGGGCGGCCCCGGCGTCAGACGCACCACGAGCGTAGCCGAGAGCGCATTTTTCGCTGTGATGCTCGGGATTTTATAACCGTAGCGCGTCACCAGATTCGTCAGCAACGGCCGGAGAGCATAGCGAGCCAACCAATACGTGAGCGCTAGATTGAGGGCGATCATCGACAGCGACAAAGCGATCACGCCACCCATCGAAAGTTGAGCCCCAAACGCCTCACCCGCGCTCAAGGTAAACGCCATCAAAGGCGCGCCCGCCGCCGGCAAAACCGCCATCGCCGCGAAAAATGCCACGGGCCCTGCCATACGGACCAGACTCATGCCTTGTTCAATTAATTCCCGCGGATTAGCTCCTCGCAATAACACGAAGGCTCCACCCAAAAGCACGACAACTAACCCGGCCAGTTTCAGCCACGGCAGCGGTTTTTTCTTCGGCAGATTCTGGGAAGACATGGGCATTAGCGTGCCTGCCGACGCGCCCGACCGTCAAGAACTCGCCGTGATGAGCCTAGCTCTAGTCGAGCCCGAAAACCTCTTCACTGGGTCTCAAGCAAAGTTTTTAGGTTATGCAGACAGGTCCGACTGGCCGTTTCGCCGCCATGTGAAAAAGCGTGTCCAGCCGGAAGATGGAGCAAAGAATCGTCGATCTTGTCCAACCGCCAATGCGTCTCTAGGGAAAGGAGCCCAGTGTATCTGAGTTCGCCCAAAACGCTCAGATGTGCACGCCAGTCCACCTGACCAATGCCCACCGGCGTACCGACAGCGATCAGTTCGCCCGGTTTCGGAGCGGCGAGACGGAGCGCGTCTTTCACGTGCAGATGCAGCAAGCGCGAAGCGAGCAGGCGTAGGTCCGCAGGGGATGGCGCGGCTGCGCCGGGTACGTAGAGCACATTGCAAGGATCCCAAATCGCGCCGATACGATCGGCGGGCAGGGGCGCCAAGATCGACGCAGTTTCCGCGGCGGTGGCCGCCAGACAGGAATGTTCGTTTTCCACGCCGAGGCGTACGCCTGAACCGGCGGCGAGTTCAAGTAAGCCGCGCAGGTGCTCGACAACCCGGGCCTGCTTCTCGGGCGCGGCGGGATTTGGCGTGCGCAAAAACGTAAAGACGCGCAATAGATCGCAGTGTAACTCCCGCGCGACTTCGAGGCTGCGTTTGAAAATTTCCCGATGCGCTGCGATCGCGGTCGCGTCTTCTAAATCACACTTGAAAACCGGCGTCGCACATCCGACCACACGCCAACCTTCCGCCCGCGAGGTGGCAGCAATGTCAGCGACATCGCTGCGCGTGAGGTCTTTAAACGCGCGACCGTTAAAGCTGCGTAGCTCTAGGCCGGGCAATTTAAACTCACTCAGAAAAGCCGAAATGACCGGCAATTCTTGGGATACTTCATCGGAGATGACCGTGACGGAGCGGGGGAAATTCATCGTAGAGAGCAACCGAGCCAATTATTTAGAGGCGGCTTGGTAGCCGGCTTTTTTCATTACTTCGGCGATCGTCACCGGTGCGCCACCCCGGCGCTTGCTCTCATCGGCGGCTTCCATGAACGCGAGCAACTCGAGCGTCGTCTCGGGCGCAACTGGGGAAATCCCCGTTTGGAAAAATTTCATGATCTCTACCGTCAGGCCGGCGTAGTTTTGTTTTTCACCCACGACCGCGACGCCCTTGGTGCCGACAACGGTGACACCGTAGCCCTTGAAACTATTGCGGTTGCCCTGCGCGGTGCCGACGCGGCCGTCGGACCAGATGCCAGTGATCACATCGGTGTTAGCCGTCTGTGTGCGCACGACCTGCGTACAACCCGGCCCAAGCACGGTGTAGAGCGCTTCGACACAGTGAATGCCATACCAGAAAAAATCTGGATGAGTCGGCTCGTACACAGCTGGCCCGATCGAGTAAGCCGATGTGATGTCGCCGATCGTCGCGAGCTTAGGCGCAAAGGGTTCAGGCGCGTAACGTAGCGACGACGAGCTGAAAATCGGTACGCCGGCTTCACGCGCGAGGCGCACCAACTCGACGGCATCTTTAAGCGAACCAGCAAAAGGCTTATCGAGGAATACCGGTTTTTTCGCCGCGAGGGTACGGCGGAATTGATCAAGGTGCGGCCGACCATCGACGCTCTCGATCAGAATCGCGTCTACGTTGCGCGCAAGTTCCTCGATGGTGTCATAGACTTTAACCCCATAGCTGTCGACGAGTTGCTTGGTGTAACCTTCGACGCGCGAGGCACTCGATTCGATGTCCGCACTGCCGCCTTTAAACACCGCCACCACGCGACCGCCGGCAACGTGACCTGGGGCCTTGGGGTCGTTGTAAGTTTTGGCGAACGCCGGGACGTGCGAGGTATCTAGGCCGATCATACCGAGACGCAACGGCTCAGCGGCGCGCGTCGAAAAAGAAGCAAACATCGTGAGGAGTATAAAACGGAGTTTCATGGGATACTGAGGGATTTTAAGCGGAAAGTTGGCTGGCGGCAGCGGTGTCAATATAGAGTGTGGCGTTAGCGTGAAGCCGTAGAATCGACGCAGGACAAGCCGTGGAAACCGGGCCTTCGACGGTGCCACGCACAGCGGCGGCCTTGCGCGGACCGGGCACGTGGATACTCAGACGGTGAGCCTGGCGAAACACTGAAACCGTCAGCGTGAATGCATGCCGCGGTACATCCGCGAGCGTGGGGAAACAGCCGTCGTTAACCTGTTGTTGGCGGCAGGCGTGATCGAGCTCGACGATTTTTACCAGTTGAGGGTCTTCGAAATCGGCAACGGGCGGATCATTGAATGCGATGTGTCCATTTTCACCGATGCCCATGCAAATCAGATCAATCGGCTTTTCGCGTAACAGCATTGTGTAGCGGGCCGCGACCGCCACCGCATCTGCCTGCTCTGCAGGCAGTGGATGAAAATGACCCACGTCGACGTGTTGGAGCAAATGCTGGCGCAGGTAGTGCCGAAAACTCTGCGGGTGCATACCGGTCAGGCCAACGTAATCATCCATGTGGAATGCAGTGATGCGCGACCAATCCAGGGTGAGCCCGCATTGCGCGGGATCAACGAGCGCGGCGAGGAACTCATCCTGCGAGGGCGCACAGGCGAAAATAACGCGCGCCTCACCTTGGCGAGAGATAAGCCCGTGCAGATGTGCGGCCACGGCACGGGCCGCAGCACGACCCAGCGCGGCGCGATCAGGGTGAACTTCAAGCGCGAGACGACCCACGGTGGAATAATGCGGAGCAATGACAGGCATAAGGGTAAGATTTAAAGCGACGGTAGCGTGATGCCGAAAGCAGCGGCCGGTGCAGAGGACCAAAGTTGATGCGCAGCTTCGGGCGAAAGGCCGAGCCAATCCGCAACATGGCGCACACCAACATCAGGCGTGAGCGTGGAGCCGGCAAAATTTTGCGCACCCGGCTGGCGCGCGACCCCATCGCTGCCGACATCAATCTCGTGCGGCCCGATTGTGTAGCGTCCCACAGGCGCGCCAGCGCCGGCCATCGCGTCGGTCGTGAAAAGCACCCGGCCGGCGGGCTTGGCACGGACAAAATTTTTGAGCACCGCCTCGGGCAGATGGATCCCGTCAGGAATGAAGCAGGCAATCAATTCGTCCCGGGCAAGGAGACGCTGGATAATGTTTTCGTGGCGGTGCAGTTGCAGCGGACAACCGTTACCAAGGTGCGTGCAAAAGCGTGCCCCGGCGCGAATCGCTGCGTCAATCTGCGCGTCATCAGCCTGCGTATGGCCAAGCGAAACGTGCACACCTTGCCGAGTAACCGACGCGATAAACTCGGCGCTGCCTGGCCACTCAGGCGCGAGCGTGATCAGGCGCAGGCGACCATTGGCGGCGGATTGCAGGCGCTCAAAATCAGCTAAAGTTGGCGCACGCATCGGGCCGGACGGATGCGCCCCGCGGTAGCCAGGTTCAGGACTAAGCCATGGTCCTTCAAGGTGGTAACCTAAAATCGCGGAGCTAGCCGCGGGCGAAGCGGCGCAGAGTTTTTCAAACCTCGCAAACCGCCGACACAGCACGTCGATCTCATCGGTGATGAGTGTCGCAAAAATGCCCGAGGTGCCATGATGGCGGAGCACGTTAACGGCGTGCTCAAACTGCACACGCGTAAGATCGTCGCGCTGGAAATCAACGCCACCAAAGCCGTTAACCTGAAAATCGAAAAGACCGGAGGCGCTCACTTGATGAGATTAAGTTCTTCGGGGCTCCAGGCGTCGGAGTGATTTTTTGTCACCGCGCGGATAGCCGCGACCTGGGCGGGATCAACCGGCGGCGCATCATGGCCCCATTCACGCCGCACATAGGTTAAGATCGAGGAAATCTGTTGATCGTCGAGCGCGCCGTGCGCAGGCATGTCGCCCGTGTGCATGCGGTTGGCGACCTTGATCGGACCGCGCACACCGTGAAGTACGATACGCACCGTACGCTCATGCGTACCGAGCACCCATTCAGAATCAAGTAACGGTGGGGCAAGGCCGTCGAGCCCGCGACCGCTGACTTGATGACAGGCGGCACAGATCGTGGTGAAAAGTGTTTTTCCAGTTTCAAAACGAACTTGTTGTACCGCCGTGAGCGGAGCCACAGCGGCAATGGCAGCGAGGCCCGTTTTGCCAGGCCAGACGACGATATTCTGAAGTTTAGCGAGACGAGTCGCGAGCGCGGGGTTGCCAATGAGCGTGGACCAACCCGCGGGTTCTTGCGCAAAGCGCAGGGGGCGGCGCGAACCGTTAGCTCCCACAATCATGCCGTCGAGTAACGCTAGAGAACGGCGACTGCGCGGGGGTTGAGCGGCCGTGAGAACAACTAGGCGCTCGATGAGGGCAGTCTGGCGCGTAGCAAAGGTGCCATTAGCGAGGCCGGAGAGAATCGAGTTAGCGTGAACATCCTCGCTAGACCACGCCGGATCGGCCACGAGACGCTCAAGCAGAGGTAATTCACGTTCGCCCATCCCACTAAGAAACGCTTCGCGCAAATAGGTGTTTTTCGGGTGCGTGCGCACGACCTCGGCGAGCGCAAGATCGGTCGTAAGCTCGCGGTGTTCGCCCAGCGTCAAGACGGCTTGTAACTGCACCTCAGGCACCGGATCACCGGCCAGCGGCAGCAATTGCGCTACGAGTTCAGAGCGATCAGCCTGATCGATTTTAAGGAAACGTTCGCTAAGTCGAATCGCGGTGGTGCGCACCACCGGATCGACGTCAGACAACGCGCGCCGCACGCTGGCGCGATCCAACACACCCATGCCCTCGAGCGTCCAGAGCGCATGCATACGACCGAGCGGTTGTTTGCCCGTAGAAATAATCTCCCGAATCGCGGGAGCTAAAGTGATATCGCGGCGCTCAACGAGCAGACGCTGAGCGGTTTCGCGCCACCAGGAATTAGGATGCGAGAGGCGCTCGACCCATTGCGCGGATGTGAACGCGGCAGCGGGTGGAGCGCGATGCGCGGGCTGGTCAATCGGCACGACTCGGTAAATACGCCCGAGGTGCTGCGGATCAGCTAGTTTACGATCTTCACTTTGCTTACGTAGGTAGCTAGTGAGCGAGATGCGGTGCTGCAACACGCCGCGATAAAAATCGACAATGTAGAGTGCGCCATCGGGACCGGTGCTAAAACCCACGGGACGGAAACGTTCGTCGGTGGAAGCGATAAATTCTTTTTTATCGTAGGCGTTGTGCCCTTTAAGCGTGCCATTTTCGGAAGTGAGAATCGTGCGGCGCACAAAGTTTGCCGAGGGTTCAGCGACAAACGCATTGCCGTAAAATTCAGGCAGGAGATCGCCGCGATAAACCCAGGGGGAGTTAGCCGCGGTAAATTCTTTGAGTTTACCGTCTCGCAGAAAATCGGGGCGATAACCACGATTGATGCCGGGATTCACACGGGCGGGCCAGACGAAGAAGTTGTCCGCGGCGTTAACGTTAGTGCCTGGAAGACGCAGGAGATTAGGGTTACGTTGGAGGTAATCGGAAGGGATGATATCGACTCTCAAAGGATCACTGTTAGAGTCGTGAAAGATATGACCGTAGTCGTCTTGGCTAAGACCCCATTGGCCACGAAAGAACGTGGTGGCTGTTTCCCATTCGCCGTTCACGTAGCGAAATTTTTTCGTATAGGCCGCGCTGTAAATCCAGTTGTCATGCGCCCAGAGTAGGCTGTTAGGCGCGCGCTCAGGGTTGGCGAGAAAGGGACGCTTAGGATCTGTTTTAACGCCGTAATCGGTAGCAATGATCGTCTTCTGGTCGGCTTTACCGTCGCCGTCAGTATCGCGCCAATAAGCAAGTTCGGGCGGCGCGCCCACGAGGACACCATCACCAACGAGCGCGAGCGCCCGAGGCAAAATGAGATTGTCGACGAAAACTTTGGATTCGTCGTAGCGACCGTCGCCGTCGCGATCCGTCAAGACCACGATGCGTCCAACGGGGGCGTCTTCGCCGTTGCCGTCAAGGTCAGGCATGTAACCGCGCATCTCCACCACCCACATGCGCCCGTCAGGCCCGAAGGTCATCGCGACCGGATCTTGCACAAGCGGCTCGGCGGCGGCAATTTCGAGTTTGAAGCCAGGCATGAGCGTAAAGGATTTGAGCGCTTGCTCGGGCGAGAGCGCAGGTGCGGGCGGAATTTTATCGGCCGGCACGAGCGGGACCTGGGGCGCGCCGGGCTTATCGGCGTTGTCACCAATTTGGGCAAAGGCGAGCGGCGCGCGGCAAAGGAGCGCGAGGAAAAGTAGAATGAACAGACGTTTTAGGGGAAACATGGAACGGGCAAAAAACGCGGGAGTGAGGTGGATGCGGAGGTATTTCCACCCGCCGGTCCAAGACCATTTTAGCCTATGGAAAACGAGTCAAGGCTTGGGCTGTTTTCATGACGTTCTAAGACAAGAACATTCACCATGATAACAAGTGCCAGGCCCGCTCGGTCTAACAATATCTCAGTGAAAAGACTTCCCCCCGCCTCACCTCGCCCTAGCGTGAGCAGATAGATCCTGTATGAAACTCTCCATCGTCATCCCCTGCTACAACGAGACGAAAACCATTCGCGCCATCGTGGACCGGGTCCGCGCCGCGCCCGTCGCCGACAAGGAGATCATCATCGTGGACGACTGCTCACGCGACGGCACCCGCGACCTCTTGCGTACCGAGATCGCCCCTCTCGTCACCAAAATCATCTACCACGAAGTCAACCAAGGCAAAGGCGCCGCCCTGCGCACCGGCATTGCTGCTGCCACCGGCGACGCTGTCATCATCCAAGACGCCGACCTAGAATACGACCCGCAAGAATATCCACGCCTGCTCAAACCCATCATCGAAGGCAAAGCCGACGTTGTTTTCGGCTCCCGCTTCTCCGGCGGCGACGCTCACCGAGTCGTTTATTTTTGGCATATGGTCGGCAACAAATTGCTCACGCTACTCTCCAATATGGCGACCAACCTCAACCTCACGGACATGGAGACCTGTTACAAAGTTTTCCGCCGCGAAATTATTCAGAAAATCACCATCGAGGAAAATCGCTTCGGCTTCGAGCCCGAGATCACCGCCAAAATTTCGAAACTCGACATCGCCATCTACGAAGTCGGCATTAGCTACTACGGCCGTACCTACGCCGAAGGTAAAAAAATCGGGTGGCGTGACGGCTTCCGTGCGCTTTGGGCGATTTTGAAGTACAATTTCTTCCGCTAAACCGCCTTTACTGGAACCGTAAGAGCTGAACTCTACACAGAGACTCAGGGAGTATAAGTAAGCGTGCGCGTACCAGCGATGCCCGTGATGGTAATGGGGGCTCCTTGCGTAAATACCGTCGGGTAGGTTTCGCTAGCGATAATCTCTAGGTTCTTCACATTGGCCTTAGGTCCGACAAGATTTGCGAGGGAAACCGACGAAACCCCGTGCTCCAGATAGTACAGATCCGCGGCCACCGCGAGCTGTTTGGCATTGTTCAAAATTCTCTTATCTTGGGTAGACTGAACTAGCTTGTTATAAGCCGGTATCGCCATCGATCCGAGCAAACTCATGATCACAACCACGATCATAATTTCTACGAGCGTGAACCCCTTAGACGCAGGTGCAGTAGTTTTCATAAAAAATACAGTAGGCCTTAATTGACTACACACGATATGCTGTCGCCCCTTTGAAGCCAGAGATGAATTGAATTTTTAAAATCAAAATAGCTAAAATCGGGGATTTCGCCACGGCTCAAACCGCTCTTTCGAGCGGTCTTATTTTTTAGGCTTTTTCGCGAGCGCAGCCTTAACCGGAAGCACCTTTTTCTTGGGCACAGCTATCTTCTTCTTCGGCAGTTTTTTCTGAGATTTTAAAGCCGTTTTCTTGGTTGCTTTAGGTTTAGAAACTTTAACCTTGGGCGCCTTAGGTTTAGCCACTTTTTCAGGTTTGGGTGCAGCGAATAGACCGGGCACAGAGACTTCCACGGCATCTTTCCAAAGATTCTCCAACGCATAGTGTTCGCGTTGATCAGCCGTGAAGAGGTGGATCATCACGTCGAAGGCATCGATCACCATCCAGCCCGTATCCTGAGGAATCTCCATGCCAACGATGCGAGCTTTGGCGGCATCGAGAGCTCTTTCTACTTCAATGCGTAGCGCGCGAAGGTGCGGGGCTGAGTTGCCGGTAGCCAAGACCAAGAAATCCGTGATTGAGGATTGATCGCTCACATCCATCACGCGCAAATCTTCGGCCTTTTTTTCATCTAAGGCTTGGCAGCACAGTTTCACCAACGCTAACGAATCCGCTTTGTTTAATTTCATCCCTTCTCACCGTACAGACCGTTTTCGCGGATGTAAACAATCGCCTTATGCGGCACGAAATAGTCCAGCGACAGATTGCGCCGCGTGCGTTCACGCAATTCGGTTGAATTAATCGCCAATAAATGCCCGTCGCAGCGCCGCAAGCGCAGGCCCGGAATGTCTTCGCGCGGCTTCACCGGATAGCCGGGCCGCTCGAGAAATATGAACTCCACCAGCTTAGCAAGTTGCTCAATGTCTTTCCAGAGATGCAATTTCGGCAGCTGATCGCCGCCAATCACCCAATAAAGTTCGTCGTTGGGATAAAGGGCCCGAAAGTGCCGCGCTGAATCGATTGTGTAACTAATCCCCCCTTTGCGCAACTCGTAGTCTGAGATCTCAAAACGCCGGTCCCACTCGGTCGCAGCGCGCAACATTGCGAGGCGGTCCTCGGCGGAGGATTGCACATCGTTGGGCTTGAGCGGTGCCTGCGCGGCGGGGACCAGGATTAACCGGTCCAGCCCACATTGCTCATAGGCGTCTTGAGCCGCCATGAGATGACCGAAATGCACGGGGTCGAAGCTCCCGCCAAGAAATCCTATTTTCACGCGCCGAGAACGTGGGTTTGCACCCAAGTCCCCGCAAGGCTCAATTCGTGACTACTTCTAATCAGGTGCGCCTCCTGCTTTAACTAAAACTCATGTTCCGCCTCAATCTTTTGCTCCGACTTGCCTTCATCTGCGCCCTTGCAGCCCTGAGCGCCTGCTCACGACACCAAACTCTCGTCCAAGCCGGCAACCTGCAAGGCATCCTGCATGTCGGCAACGGAGCCGAGGTCCAGTACCTCGATCCTCACATTGCCGGCGGCTCCATCGACCACAACGTCCTCAGTGCACTTTACGAAGGTCTGGTCACGCTCGACGAAGAAACCCTTCAGCCACGGCCGGGTATGGCCACCCGCTGGGAAGTTTCCCTCGACGCTCGCACCTACACCTTTCACCTGCGCCCCGAGGCCTGCTGGTCCAACGGTGACCCCCTCACCACCCGTGATTTCCTCTACAGCTTTCGCCGCGCACTTACGCCCACTCTCGCCTCCGAATACAAGGACGTCTTCTACCCCGTCAAAAATGCCGAGGCTTACGCCAAGGGCCAAATCACCGATTTCACCCAAGTCGGCTTCCGTGCCCTCGACGCCACCACCCTCGAGATCACTCTTGCGCAACCTACCGCTTACTTTCTCACCCTCCTGCGCACCAACGCCTGGTTCCCCGTTCACGCCGCATCCGTAGAAAAATCCGGCGCCTTCGACGACCGCAGCGCCCGCTGGACGCGCACCGCTCCTTTCGTCAGCAACGGCCCATTTCGCCTGCGTGAATGGCGCGAAAGCCAACACCTCGCCGTTGAAAAAAATCCCAATTACTGGGACGCCAAGCACGTTCGCCTCAATGAAATCCGCTTCTACCCCAGCGAATCGCTCCAAAGCCAAGAACTCGCCTTCCGCGCCGGCCAACTCCACACAACCTGGGACGTACCCCTCAGCAAAATCGACGCCTACAAAACCGACGCCCCCGCGCTCCTGCGCGTCGAGCCCATCTTCGATAGCTACTTCCTACGCTTCAACGTCACCGCTCCCGCCTTCCGCGATCCCCGCATCCGTCGCGCCTTCGCCCTCACGATCGACCGCGAAGCCATCGTCAAAAATATCCTCCGCGGAGGCCAATTACCCGCTCCCTCCCTCACCCCGCCACACATCGCCGGTTACCTCCCGCCTGCAGGCCTCGCCACCAACCCCACGCTTGCCCGCCAACTCCTCGCCGAGGCCGGCTACCCCGGCGGCGTCGGTTTCCCCAAAGTCGAATTCCTCACCATCCCCCAAGAGACCAACCAACGTATCGCCGAGGCCCTCCAAGAGCGCTGGCGTCGCGAACTCGGCGTCGAGGTCGTGATCCTCCAAAAAGAATTCAAAATGTTTCTCGCCGCCATTAACGACCAATCCCGCGACTACACCTTCGCCCGCGGCAAATGGACCGCCGAATACCCCGACCCACTCTCCTACCTCGCCATCTTCACCAACGGCAACGGCGTCAACGGCACCGGCTGGACTGACCCCGCCTACGATGCGCTCATCAATCACGCGAACGCCGAACTCGACCCCACCCGCCGCCTCACCGCCCTCCAAACAGCCGAAACCTACCTGCTCGACCAAACCCCCATCGCCCCTGTTTACTGGGGCACCCGCACCACCCTCGTCCAAACTTCCGTACGCGGCTGGAAAAAATCTCCGCTCGCTTTCCATAATTACAAAGATGTCTGGCTCGAAAAATAATTCACCGCTCATGCCCGCCCGCAAAATCATCATCGACCAGGACACGCTCGGACCCGCCACCTCCAATCTCCAGTCGGTCGCGATGCTGCTCAACGCGCCCAACGTTAAAGTGCTCGGCCTATGCGTTCCTACCGGCGACCACTGGCGCGACCAACAAGTCCGCCATGCCCTCCGCCTGCTTGAAATCATGGGCCGCACCGAGATCCCCGTAATCCCCGGCGCTCTCACGCCGCTTGTGCGCACACACACCGATCACACTCTCTGGGAAAAACAACACGGCCGCCTCTATTACAATGGCGCATGGGACTTCGCCCGACCCGGACGCACCGTCGATCCCCACGCCACTCCCGACCTCCCCGAGGGCAACCCCTCCACCACGCCCACCTCCGAGCACGCCGCCAACTTCATCATCCGCCAAGCCCGCGCCCATCCCGGCGAAATCTCTCTTTGGTGCGCCGGTCCACTCACTGACGTCGCTCTCGCTCTTCGTCTCGAACCCCGACTGCCTGAACTCCTTCGCGAACTACATTTCATGGGCGGCTCGTTCCATCCCATGACCGAGTCCCGCGAGTTCAAACACTCGCCCCGCCGCGAGTTTAACCTCCGCTTCGACCCCGAGGCCGCGCGCATCGTCTTTCACTCACCCTGGCGCAAAATCACCTGCTCACCCATCGACATTTCCCAAGACGTCCGCTCCACGCCCGAACACTTCGCTGCGATCGCGCGCGCGGGCACGCCCTTAGCCGCCTATCTAGATAAATTTGGCCAACGTAGTCGCCCCCTCTGGGATGAAATCGCCGCCGCTTCCTGGATCGACCCCTCCGTCGTTACGCACGCTGAGGATGTTTTCATCGACGTGAACCTAGACCGCGGCGCCAGCTACGGCGATACCCTGAGCTGGCCAGTTGGCTTCGAACCCGGCCATGGCGAAGCCCGCGTCCGCTTAGAAAAACGCCTCGATGTCGCCCGTTTCTCCACGCTGTTCACTTCGCTTTTGTCCCGCTGATCACCCGCCCATGCGCCTCGCTCTCATTTTACTTACGTTACTCACTCCTGCCTTTTCTCCCGCTCAAACCGTGACCCCCTCCCCCGCGCTTCAACCCGCCGATCTCATCATCACGCACGCGCACGTCGTCACCATGAACGCCAGCCGTGAAGTAATCCCCGATGGCGCCGTCATTATCCGGGATGCCCGCATTCTTGCCGTCGGTCCCAGCGCGATTGCCGCTCGCTACACCGCCAAGAAAACCATCAACGCGGGCGGTGACCTCGTCGTTCCCGGCATGATCAACACCCACACGCACGCTTCGATGACCGTCTTCCGCGGCCTTGGTGACGACGTACCCGACCGCCTCCGCCGTTTCATTTTCCCCTTGGAGAAAAATTTAATCGACCGCGAACTCGTCTACTGGGGCGCACTCCTCGGCTTCATCGAAATGATTGAAGGCGGCACCACTACGGCCGTCGATATGTATTACTTCGAAGACGAAGTCGCCCGCGCCGCCAAACAGATCGGTATCCGCGGCATCCTTGGGGAAAGTATCCTCAACTTCCCCACCCCCGACGCCCCCACCCCGTATGGCGGCATCGATTACGCTAAGCAATTTGCCGCCGCCTGGCGCAACGATCCGCTCATCACCCCCGCCCTAGCCCCACACGCCCCCTACTCCCTCGACGCTACCCACCTTGCCCTCGTGGCCAAATTATCCGCCGAACTCGATTTGCCCGTGCTCATGCACGTCGCCGAGATGCCCGAGGAAATCGCCACCTTGCGCAAAGAACGCAACCAAACCCCCGTCGAATACCTCGACTCCGTCGGCCTCCTCACCCCGCGCCTCGTCGCTGGCCATTGCATCTTCGTCAATGACTCTGACATCGCCCTACTAAAAGCCCGCGATGTGGGCATCGCTCACAATATTGTCGCCAACATCAAATCGGCTAAAGGTATCTCCCCTGCCTTAAAGATGCACGACGACGGCCTCCGCGTCGGGCTCGGCACCGACGGCCCCATGAGTGGTAATACTCTCGATGTCATTGGCCAACTCGGCTACGTCGCTAAACTCCATAAGCTCGATCGCAAAGACCGTAACGTTATGCCCGCTCTCAAAGTGGTCGAAATGGCCACCCTCGGCGGTGCCCGCGCCCTGCACCGCGAAAAAGACCTCGGCTCTCTTGAGGCCGGCAAACTCGCTGATGTCATCATCCTAGATCACGAAAGCACTAATCTAATTCCGTTGTACGACGTATATTCCGCGCTCGTTTACGCCGCCGGTCCTAAAGATGTCCGCACCACCATCATCCACGGCCGCGTCATCATGGAGGATCGCAAACTGCTCACGATCGATGTCGCTACCGTGAAAACCCGCATGCGTGAAATCGCCCAGCGTATCACCGCCGCTCTCGCCGCTGGCTTGAAGTGAAATTATTAATGCGCCGGCCTTGATGGTGCGGAAGTTCGATATTAAACAATAACCCGAATGAGTTGAATGCCCTGCTCCCAGCCGACAGTAAGCGAAAAAGCCGGCCGTCAGCAAATCGGTCAAAATGACCGGTGGCTCCTTGTCGGTGAGCCATACGACGTTGAACGCGACGGCGCGGCGCTGGTATTCCGCAAATTTGGCGGTGAGCCGCGCATCTTAATTGGTCCAGTCGCCGCGGAGGGTGACTATTTTCTCGTTGGTGCTGTCGGAGGTGCTCGTTTACAGTTATCGTGAAAGCAACAGGCGGAATCTCAAATAGGCTGCACCGTGACCCTGCAGGCGTCCTTCGCTACGGAAAAAATCAAAACTGCGCTCGGCTTCGTAGCCGGCTCCCACCGCAAAATCAATCCCGCGCCGCCACTCGCCACTGAACTCCACCCCGATCCGGTAGCTGGCGTATTCAACTGCGGTTCGCCTTCCCCCGAAATCCGCGAGAAATCCCGCTCCCGTAAGCTCACCGCCGATCCGTAGGGTGGTTTTTGGGTCGATAATGAATACGATCCCTGGCTCAGGATAAACCGCCTCAAATCGCAGACGCGGTGGCATCTTCCAGACGAAACCGAAAATCGGCAGAGCATGGTGATAGAACCGTGCGTTGCTGAAACCCAGCACGCCGTCGAGGTTGCGCGTGATCGCCAAACCAGTGGTCAGGTCAACCGGTACATCCCATGCCGCCGCCGTCGTGTGCACCCCGAAATACCAGCCGGGCCGAAGCGTGAGCGCTGCCACGTTCTCATCCCCCGCATAATATTCCACTGTCACGACCGCCGCGTAGTCTTGCAGTCGGCCCAGTGCCGGGACCCCTCCGGGAAAATAGTAATTCTCGGCGCGGAGCCCCACCCCTAGATAAAACGGCGCCGCAATCAGCGGCGTCCGCGCCAGAAGGCCTGCCGTCATTTCATGAGCCTCGCTCGTGTAATCTTTCCCTTGTGGATCCGCGACTTTCACCGAAGTTAGGGTCACGGCGCTGAACTCGTATTCTTCCCTAGGAGGGACCGCTTCGTTGCGCCCCGCTGAAACGATAAAAACTGCGCCCGCGACCCACCACCGCACAGCGAACCGCCGACAAAAAAGAGGTATGCTTAAGGCCAGCGTCACCGGTGCAGAATTGAAAATATCAGACGGAACGCGACCAGAAATCTGCGCGCGGCGCGTTATGGTCCCAAAGAGAAAATTTGCCTAACACCTAAACCTCCGCAAAGGATAAGGGACAGTTGAACCCGAACTGATGCGGGCTGTCGTCATCCAACCCGTCGCGTAGCGCATCGTCTCGGAGCCCTCCCCTTCCACCAACCCACCGCACTTGAAACCAGAATCTCCAGGCAGGAAGTCGATCCGGCGTCGCGTCTACTTTGTTGATGACCACCCGCTCGTACGCGAGTGGCTCGCGAGCATGGTCGCGCTTGAGCCCGATCTCGAAGTTTGCGGTCAAGCCGATGACGCCGCTGCTGCGCTTGCGGCGGTGGCGCTTGCCCGGCCTGATTTGATGGTCGTCGATCTTTCGCTGCCGCGCGGATCGGGCCTCGATCTAATCAAGGACATCAGAATCCAGTTTCCGGAACTGCGACTGCTCGTTTTGTCCATGCACGACGAAGCCAGTGTGGCTGAGCGGGCCTTCCGCGCCGGGGCCCACGGCTATGCGGTCAAAAAAGAAACGGGCCCCCGGATCATCGAAGGTATCCGGGCGGTGCTCGAAGGGAAATTTTACGCGAGCCCCGCGCTGACCGCCCAGCTGGCGGGGCGGATGTTTAGCGGTGCCCCTCGTAACACCGCCGCGCCTGAGGAACTGTTGAGCGACCGGGAGATGGAGGTATTTCGACTGCGCGGTGAGGGCAGCAGCACCAAAGAAATTGCACATCATCTGGGGGTAAGCGTCAAAACGGTGGGTTCGTATGACGCACGGACCAAGGAGAAGCTTGGGTTGGCCGATGTCGGAGAGCTCATTCGCGAAGCCGTGCTCTGGCGCGACCGGCAACGCGGTCTCTAAATTTAGCGGAATCGCGGGGTGCAAGGATGCCGGCGGGGCGCCAGCCGACCCACCAGTCCAGGCCTTCGTAGGTGTTCGTCCTACGCGCTTTTTCACTTTGCTCCGACATATTTGTATCGGCGGTCCTGCTAGGATAGAGGCGTTCTTAACCTCAACCTTCCTATGCACACCGAACCCAAATTTCGTCCCACGATACTCATCACCGGTGCCACCGGTTTTCTCGGAGGTGCCCTCGCCGCCGACATGCTCGACAAACCGGAGTGGGACCAGGTCCTCCTGCTCGTCCGCGCGGAGGACGCGGCGCACGCCTACCAACGCTCACTGCGATCGCTCGCGCGTTTCACCTCGAATCTCGATCTGCTCGGGCGGCTCAAACGGGAGCAGGTGCTGACCGGCGATTTCACCCAGCCAGCTGCCTTCTTCAACGATGCCAGGCTGAGCGGGATCAAACGCGTCGTGCATTGCGCGGCGCTCACTTCCTTCGGCGCAGGACATCGGGTGTTTTCCACCAACGTCGACGGCACCCTGCGCTTCGTTCATCACCTGCGCCAAGTCGCGGTGATCGAGCGTTTCCTCCACGTGAGCACGGCGATGATCTGCGGTGATCAACCGGGTCCGCTCGTGTACGAAGACGAGTTTCCCCGGGCGCGCGTCACGCACCTCGTCAACTACACCGAGAGCAAGGCGGAAGCCGAGCGCCTGCTGCGGCTCACGCTCCCAGGGTTTCCCCTCCACGTGGTGCGTCCGACCATCATCGCCGGACACACCCGGCTCGGTTGCTCCCCATCCGGAAGCATTTACTGGACGTTCCGCATGGCGGATGCGCTTGGCATGATCACCTGCTCTTCGGACGCACGCATGGACGTGGTGCCCGTGGACTACGCCGCCGCAGCGTTGAGGCACCTGCTCGTGCAGCCCGCTTTGACGCACCCGACCTATCACATCTCTGCCGGCGAAGAATCATCCTGCACATGGCGAGAAATCGCCCTGGCGTTTGCCGCGACGCGCACCCGCACCGGCACCCGCACCCCGCATCTCGTGCTAGCCGATGGCGTTGAAACCAGCGAAAACGATACCGACGGGGCCGGCTACCGCACGGTGGCCTTCTCAGAGATCGCGGCTCGGCGCGCGGAATTCGATGTGCTCTTCGGATCTTGCAACAAGAAGTTCATGCTTGCCGCCGCCGGCCTCTATGCCGGGTTCGCGGCGCTCAACACCGTGTTCGACTCCAGCCGGCTCCGCTCGGAAGGCATGCCGCCTTCGCCGCGCTTTGCGGACTATCTGCACGTTTGCGAAAAGACTTCGGCCGTCCATACGATCGTCGATCAGGGCACGATTGATTTTGCCTGACGCCGCCCATTCTACGCCAGCATGACCGCCGCCGCTCTCATCTGCGACTATGGCTACTACGCCATCGTTGTGGGCACGTTCTTAGAGGGCGAACTTGTTATCCTGGCAGCCGGGACGGCGGCGACTGCAGGGATACTCAGCCTGCCGTTTACAATTCTTACTGGCATGGCGGGAATTTTTGCCAGTGACACGTTTTGTTTTTTGCTCGGGCGTTTCGCAGGCGAGCGCCTCCGCGGTTGGTTCGCTCGCCTCTCGGCTCGGCCGGGTGTGAGGGCTGATGGAGCGCCACGACGAAAAGCTGGTGGTCTTCTATCAGTTTGTGCCAGGGCTATGCACCGTGACGCCGGTCGCCTTTGGCCTGTCCCGGATTCCGGTGTTGCGCTTCATGGCGCTCGATCTTCTCGGAAATACGTTTTGGACGCTGATTTTTTCCCTTGGAGGCTATGGCTTTGGCGCGGCGTTTGCGAGTGGGGTGGACGGCGTTCGGAGCTGGGAATGGCCGGCCGGTGCCATCGCGGCAGTTCTGAGTTTGGCGATTTGGTTCGTCTGCCGGGTGCTGGGAGCACGGTTCGCGAAGACATGATAGCGGCGCGTCTCAGGCTCGCCTGACTGGCAAACCTCGAACGGCTTTCCTGATCGATGTCGTGACGATGCGCCGCAGACTTCAATGCTCACGAGTCCGCAGCCGTGCCGCCCAGCATGATGAACAAGATTTCTGCGCAAGACGTCATCTGCCCCGTGGTTCGTCCTTTGAGGGGCGCACCGAAACTTTCCAGCACCGCGTTGGCGATCCGGGTATCACTATCGAGTCAAGTTGCAGCACCCGCTTAGCATCGGTTTCGGTGCGAGAATCATGCCTTTGACCGAATAGTTGCACGCACCAGTCGTGTGCCGCGAAAGGAGTTTCTGCAGGATCAACCTCCTAGATCCGACACCGCGGTGTAGGGCGAAACCTTACATGCTTTTCATCCTATTGCCGGCATGCAATTGCGAGTTGGATCGTTACTGTTTCATTACATACAATGAGCTCCCGCTTGATTGTTATGTCCATGACCACTCTACAAAGCGAATTCTCAAGGCAGACGGCACGCGTCTCTGTCGGGTTGTCGTGCAGCGTGATTGCCAGCGGCCAGACTGGATCGCTGCGTCAAAATTCCGGCGCACCTGCGAGGTCTGCATTTGACCGCCACGAAATTCGACCGTCCAGTTCATAATGTTGCCCATGATTTCAATTGTCCAAGCGAAGCGACTGGCGGCCGACCAACTGGCGGGATTTCCTGCTCCCGTAAAGGAATCCTACCTTACCTACATCGGGACGGGCGATCTAGCGTGTTTGGACAAGGTGATGTTGGGTGTGATTGAGTTTTACTTGGCCCAACCACCGGAGCAGCCCTTGGTGGAAATGCCCGGTTCAACCCGGCTGATGGAGGACCTCGGGGTGGATTCACTCACGATGGTCGACACGATGTTCATGGCCGAAAGTCTTTTTGCGATGAAGCTCACCGATGAGGAGCTCGCGCGGGTGACGACGCTCGACGAGTTGCGCGCACATTTCCGCCGGCACCTTGCTTTGCAGGTCGAGCCGGCAGCCTGAAGTGCGGTTGCATGCAAGCGGCGCGGATTGTTATTTCGGGCGTTGGTTTCGTCACCAGCATCGGCAACGACCGTGCGGAGGTTAGTCGCAGCCTGCGGCTGCAGACGACGGGGATCGAAAAGTTCGATTACATGCCGGGGGTTGATTTGCCGGTCAAAGTGGCAGGCACGGTCAAGGGTTTCAACACGACGGCGCCGCTCTGGCCGGGATGGCGCTGGCCCGAGGGTCTGGTGGTGCCCAAGGACGTTTTGCGTGGATTGCCTCCGCACGGGCTCCATGCATTTTTCGCCGTGGAACAAGTAATTGCCGATGCAAGGCTGACCGAACACGAACTGAAGGCGGAAGATACCGGGCTCTTCTGCAGTTCGGCCGGTTCACCCCGACTGATGCGGCATTATCTCAACCAAATCGACGACACCCAGGGCGATCGGATTGCGCCGATGGCGGTGGTCAGCACGATCGCGGGCACGTTGAACTTCAATCTCGCGGCCCATTACGGGATCCGCGGGGCCGTCGCGGGTTTTGTGGCCGCGTGTGCCTCGACGACGCAGGCGTTGGGCTACGCGTTCGACGAGATCGCACTGGGGCGCTTGCGCCGGGTGCTTGTCGTGGGCGGCGAGGACCTGTCGTGGGAATCGGTGTATCCTTTTCACGGAATGCGGGCGTTGTCGCGCAATCCTGACCCGGCGCGCGCGTCCCGTCCATTTGACCGCAGCCGCGACGGTTTTGTCGGCACAGGCGGCGCTGCAGCGCTTTTACTGGAATCCGCGGAAGCGGCGCATGAACGCGGCGCGCCGATTTATGCGGAGATGGTGGGATGGGGGCAGGCAGCGGACGGACACAGCGTTGCGATCTCCGATCCAAGTGGCGCGGGCCTGGCGACGGCGATGCGGCGGGCGTTGGCCTACTCGAAGGTCTCGCCCGGTGAGATCGACTACGTCAATGCCCACGCCACCTCTACGGCGGCGGGCGATGCCGCCGAGGCCCGCGCGTTGCACACCGTATTCTCGGCTGGGGGCTGGCATCCGCCTGTCAGCAGCACTAAGGGCCTCACCGGACATGGCCTGTCGATGGCGGGCGTGATGGAGACGGCCTTTTGTTCCGTTGGACTCGCCGAGGGTTTCATTCCCGGGACAGCGAATCTAGAAGAGCCCGATCCGGTGTGCGCGGGGCTCAATCTGCCGCGTGAGACCTTGCCGGCCACGCCGGGGTTCGTGCTGAAGAACAGCAGCGGTTTTGGCGGAACCAACGTGAGTCTTGTGCTGCGCCGTTGGGGAAAATAATCTTCGCTTCTCACTCCGGGCGATGCTCATCTATGTCTTCTGATCAAATACTCCTGACCGGTGCCACCGGTTTCCTTGGCGGGACGGTTGCGGCCCATTTGCTTAGGGAACGGCGCTGGGAGCGTGTGCTCTTGCTCGTGCGTGCGGCGACGCCGGAGGAGGGCCGGCAACGCGTCGCCAAGTCGCTCGGGCGTTTTGAGTCCGACGCCAAACTGCTCGGGGAAATCTCCGCCAAGCAGATCATCTGCGGCGGGCTCGATGCGATGCCTGCGGCAGGCGAAGATCCGCGTCTAGCAGACGTGACGCACGTGATAAACTGCGCCGCGATCACCTCGTTCGGCCAGAATCCACAGACTTGGCCAACGAACGTAGATCACACGTTGACGTTTGCCCGCAAGGTAGCGGCATTGCCGCTGCTCAAGCGGTTCATCCACGTGGGCACAGCGATGATCTGCGGATCTAGTCCGCCCTCAATCGTCCACGAGGATGCCTATCCCTCGGCTGGGGTGAAGCACCTCGTCGGCTACACCGGCAGCAAGGCCGCGGCGGAAACGTTATTGCGGCGCGAATTGGCCGGTGTGCCGGTGGTTTTCGCACGACCGTCGATTATCATTGGCCACACCCAACTGGGCTGCAAACCGTCGGGCAGCATTTTTTGGGGGTTTCGCATGGCCGATGCGCTCGGGGTAGTAACTTGTGATCTCGATGCCCGCGTGGATGTGGTCCCGGTGGATTATGTGGCGCAGGCACTCCTCCGGCTGTTGGATGCGCGCACCTTGGCCCATGCGACCTACCACCTCTCGGCGGGGCCGCACGGCAGCTCAAGTTTTCGTGAGATCGGCCGGGCGTTTGCAAGGGCGCGTGGGCAAACGGCGAGCGAGGATTACCGCCAGGTCACCTATCAAGCCGTTGCGGCCCGGCAGGGGGAATTTTCGGAGCTTCTAGGCCCGGGCAATAAGCGCACGATGTTGGCGGCTGCCCGGCTCTATGGCGCCTTTGCTGGACTCAACACCACGTTCGACAACCGGCGGCTATTGGCTGAAGGCATGGAACCGCCCCCGCGGTTTGCCGATTACCTCGGCGTCTGCGTCGAAACCTCGCGGGAGATTCCGATCTCCCGGCAGATGATGGTGGATTTTGAATAAGCAGGAACATTCGATCCGGCGCCGCACCTAGGCGGTCGAACGTGTACACCGATGAAACAAACTCTACGCCTAATTTGCCTCTCAACGCTGGTAAGCCTCGGTGGGTTCGCGGGTGCGCAACCGTTGGCGGTGACGGTGATGGAAGGTCAGGGCTTTCACGCGACGCTCATCGGTCTGTTGTCTGCGCTGGTGTTCGGCGGTGTGCTCTTGCTGGCGCCGTTTCAACCAGCGCTCGCGGTCCGTTTCGGAGCGATGGCGACGTATCAGGCCGGCAAGGCCGTGGCTGTGGTTGGATTTCTCGGCTGCGCTTCGGCAGTCGCGGCGTGGCACTGGGCGGTTGCGTTTCTGTTACTCGGGTTTGGCGGCGCGCTCACTTGGCCGTTGACCGACAGCCTAATCGCAACCCAAGCGCCCGCGGATCAGAAGGGCGCCTGGCTGGGCCTGTTTCAGGCCGGCATGGGCATCGCATTTGCCGTTGGCCCGTTTGTTTCGGCGGTTTTCGCCACCTGGCCACGGGCGTTGTTTCTCGGCGCGGCGGGGATGCTGGTCCTTTCAAGTTTGCCGCTGCTCGGGAAACACCTACCGGTTGCCGAGGAGGATGACAGCGTCGAGTCTGCGCCGTGGGCGGCGTGGCGCCGCGCCGGGTGGCTCGGGGGGGTGGCGCTTTTGGGCGGATTTTTCGAGAATGGAACCCATACGGCAGGCACTTTGGCGGCGCTGGAATTAGGGTGGTCAAGTGCGACCGCCGTTGCACTTGCTGGGGTGATGGCCTTGGGTTCGTTCGCGATCCAGCAGCCGCTCGGGCGCGCGGCCGACCGTCAAGGAACGCGCAGCATGATCATCTGGGCGATGGGAGTGCTCGTGTTGAGCCTAGCCGCTTTGCCGCTAATTTCACTGTGGCAGCCACTGATGTGGGGCCTCGGCTTGGTGTGGGGCGGAGCCAGCGGAGCCCTTTATACCTTGGCGATGACAGGCGCGGCCCAAGTATTCACGGGCCGGGATGTGGCAGCGGTCACCACGTTGATCGTGCTCGGCTATACGGCGGGCTCGGCCCTCGGGCCCATTGCCGGCGGGCTGGCGGTGGACCTCTCTCCGATCACAGGGATCGCCTGGATCTTTGGCTCGCTGGCTCTGGCCGGGTGGGCGCTGGCGCTCGGCCGCAAGTCGCTCGGCTAGCCGTGGCCGCAGCCTTGGTTACTTTGGGGTCCCATCCATTTTATGGCATGTGCAGTTACCCCAGCGGTAAAGATGCATTTTGTGCAGCAAGCTTCTAAATTCGGACGGGCCGCCGCCCAAAATGATTTCAGGTAGAGTGAGACCGAAGACGGCGAGGCTGATAGAGGGTTCCAAGGCGACCACACAGTGCCAAGTTTGTTTCGGCACAAATAGTGCGTCGCCTGGCTCACAGCGCGCATACAGCCCGTTGGCCTGGGCGAAAGCCGCGCTTTCGCGCGGCTGCTCGGCTAGCTTGGAGATGTTGATATCGCTCAACGTGGCACCCCAGTCATATTTTTTCGACTCGCACATGTGGGGCCGGTTTTCCGGTGGAAAAAGCAGAAATTCCTTCACGCCGCGCACCTGGCAAAACCAGTTGTTGGGAAAATCGTAGTGCAAGCCCGTCACAGTGTTCGATGGCCCGATGAACACGTATTCCCAAGTCCATCGCCAACCTTTCCAGAGGGAGCGGATCGCGAAGTCATTTTTCAATTCAGGGAACTCGTTGAGAATATCCCATTGCGCGAGGTAAACGCGGTTGGGTTTGAACGACTGGAGGTGCGCCCAGTTGAGGTGGAATTTCTCGCCAGACTTCAGATTCTTCCACTGGCGGTCCGGACAAAGGCCGGTGTCCGCGCTCCACTCCGACCGGATTTTGGCCGACGCAGCTTCGAGCTCGCGGAGGTAGGGCGCGACCGGCTGCACGACCGGTTGGCGGGTGACGCCCTGCTCGACGAGGCCGTTTTGGAAGGTGGTCACGACCTCGGAACCATCCTTGTGCTTGAGATCCGCGATGGCGTTGAACGACCACCTTTCCCAAGCAGGCCATTTTTTAACCGCACCTTTCACAAGCAGGGGACGTGGCCGCGGGCGGAATCCTCCCTGAGCGGCAAGTTCGTCAGCCGAAATCGTGTCTACGAGCTGAAACGCCGGGCCTTGGTAGGTATTCATTTTGGAAATTGGGGCTGCGGACTGGCAGCCTACGTATTGATTCAATGACAGACGCACGAAATCCGCCAAATTGAAAGTAGAGAAGATCGCGACCGCCCGCCGCGAGGTGGGAATTCTTGTAGGGACGAACCCATCGTGCGAGCCGGCCCGGAGCCCTTTAAATCGGTATCGCCATCCGCTTCCCTGATTCACAATGCTGGGAGCGCGGTCGGCCTTTTGGCCTCGGCCCAAACGCCATGAATCGTTCGGTCAGAATAAATTTTTGCCTTTGGAGAAATTTCCAATGCGGCCTGCTGTTCGGCCGGTTCGCTATCGGGATGGTGCTGCTGTCGATACCGCTGCATGCCCAGAGACCGACCAGTCTGCCGCCGCCCAGCGCGCTGAAGAAAATGTCCATGGACCAGCTCATGGATATAGTCGTGACCTCAGTGGCTCGGCGGCCGGAAAAACTATCGGAGACGGCTTCGGCGATTCAGGTGATCACGGAGGAGGAGCTCCTCCGGTTCGGCGCCACGAGCCTACCCGAAGCCCTGCGGCTCGCGTCGAACCTTGAGGTAGCGCAGGTCGATTCCCGCCAGTGGGCGATTACGGCCCGTGGGTTCAATAACGTCTTTGCCGACAAGATGCTCGTGCTCATCGATGGGCGCTCGGTTTACACGCCGCTCTATGCCGGCGTTTATTGGGATGTGCAGGACACGATGGTGGAGGACGTCGACCGCATCGAGGTGATCAGCGGTCCTGGCGCGACGCAGTGGGGCGCCAATGCGGTGAACGGCGTCATCAACGTGACGACCAAGAACGCCAAGGACACTCAGGGGACTTTTGTCACCACGGGCGCTGGCACCGAATTGCGCGAGGCCACCGAGCTACGCTACGGCGGGAACCTCGCCCCGAATCTCTATTACCGCACCTACGTCAAATATTTCGATCGAGGCGATTCGTTCCGAACCGGCGGGCGTAACTCCAACGACGCTTGGCGCACAGGTCAGCTCGGTTTTCGCATGGACTGGGATCCGGGGCTGACCGACACGCTGACGCTCCAGGGAGACGCCTACGACGCGTCCATGGGCCAATTCGGTCCAGATAATATCCGCGCCAACGGCTCCAACCTCCTCGGGCGCTGGTCCCGCCGACTCGAGGATTACGGCGATTTAAAGCTGCAATTTTACTACGACCACACGCACCGCCGTATCCCCAATTCCTTCACGCAGGACATTGACACCTATGATCTCGATTTTCAGCACCACCTTCCTCTTGGCCTAAATAACGACCTCGTATGGGGCCTGGGTGCCCGCTTGGTCGACGACGGTGTTGTCAACACGCCGGCCAACGCGTTCCTGCCGGCTCGGGTGGCGCGCGCCTCGTTTAATACTTTCCTGCAGGATGAAATCGTGCTGAGCAAAGACCGGCTGCACCTGACCCTCGGCACCAAAGTGGAGCACAACGCCTACACCGGCTTCGAGTTGGAGCCGAGCGTGCGGCTCGCTTGGACGCCCGGTCGGCAGGAGACGGTTTGGACCGCCGTCTCCCGGGCGGTGCGCACGCCTTCGCGCGTCGACCGGGATCTTTTTGCCCCGGCCACGCCGCCCTACCGAATCGCCGGCGGCGGCAAGGTGGTCTCCGAGAAACTCATGTCCTATGAGCTCGGCTACCGCGTCCAGCCCAACCCCAATCTGTCGCTGTCGCTGGCGACCTTCGTCAACGAATACGACGATCTCCGCAGTCTCGAGCCGTTGACGCCGCCGCTGGCTTTCCCGGTGGAAGCCAGCAGCGGGTTGGAGGGCAGTTCGAGCGGGGTCGAACTTACCGCCGACTGGCGGGTCGCCGAGCGGTGGCGCCTGCGCGCGGGCATGACCGAGTTGCGCGCCAGAAGCGAGCCTCAGGCCGGCACCAATGGCGACCGCGGCACCCGGGGCAGCATCGCGCGTGACCCCAATCACCAAATCTCACTGCGTTCGGCGGTGGACCTCTCCGCCAAATGGGAGTGGGATACAAGCCTCCGCTACGTCGCGCCGATCAATCAGCAATCCGTGCCGGGCTACACGGAAATGGACCTGCGCCTCGGTTGGCGGCCCACCGCGGCTTGGGAACTGTCGCTTTTAGGGCAGAACCTTTTGCACGCTCATCACGGAGAATTCAATTCGCCGGGCTCTCGGCGGGAGTTACAACGCGCCGTCTACGGGAAAGCGTCATGGCGGTTCTAACCTCGGAACCAGACTTAGGCGGGCGGCGACCGGGTCGTTTCCGTTGGAACGCGCTAGTTCTTTTCGCGGCTTTGTTCGGTGTTTTCACGCCGAAAGCCTCCGCCGAGAGGTCGGTCTCCAGCGAGTATCAGGTCAAGGCAGTGTTTCTGTTTAATTTCGCCCAGTTCGTCGATTGGCCGGCGCGGGCCTTCGCTAAGAACGACGCTCCGCTTGTCATTGGAATTTTGGGCGACGACCCTTTTGGGCCTTACCTTGATGACTTGGTCAAAGGCGAGAAAGTAGGGGCTAGGCCGTTGGTGGTGCGACGCGTCCAACGCCCTGAGGAAATCATGGAAAGCCACATCCTGTTTGTCAGTCGCTCGGTCGCCTCCAACCTCCCGAGAATTTTAGGCCAGTTAAAGGGGCATAGCATCCTGACGGTGAGCGATGTCGATAACTTTAACCGACTAGGCGGAATCGTGCGGCTGGCAACGGAAGCTGGAAAAATCCGCCTCAAAATTAGTGTCGAAGCCGCCAAGGCAGCCGACCTCACGATCAGCTCCAAAATTCTCCGGCCCTCGACCATCGCGCAGGAGGACAAGAATTAGATGGCGAAGCCGTTTCGAGACCAGCCGATCCGGCGAAAGCTGATGACGATGATGCTCGTCACTAGCGGCGTCGTGCTCGGTCTGACCTGTTCAGCCTTCATCGGCTACGAGCTGCTAACCTACCGCAGCACCGCTCTCCGGCAATTGGCTACGCTGGCTGAAATCATCGCGGCGGAGAGCACGGGAGCCGTGGCCTTCGACAACCAACGCGATGCGACCGAAATCCTGGCGGCGCTCAAGGCCGACCATCACATCGTCGCGGCCTGTCTTTACGACCAGCAGTGGCGCGTGTTTTCCCGCTATCCGGCGGGTGCACCGGAGAGTGCATTTCCTCCGGCCCCGCAGGCCGACGGCTACCGATTTGAAAGGGGCCGGCTCATGGGGTTCACGCCTCTGGTGCAGGTCGAGGGTCGCGAACGGCTTGGGACGCTTTTTCTGAGTTCGGACATGGGGGCGATGTATGAGCGCCTGCGGCTCTACGGGGCCATTGCCGCCCTTGTGGTCGTGATCACATCGCTTGTCGCTTATGCGCTTTCCCGGGCGCTCCAGCGCCAGATTTCGCTACCGATCCTCGCTTTGGCTGAGACGGCCGAGGCGGTGTCGGACCGCCGCGACTATTCAGTGCGAGCCGGCAAACATGGTGACGATGAACTGGGAATTCTAACCGAAGCATTCAACCAAATGCTCGCCCAAATCGAGGAACAGAACGAGTTGCTCGAGAAGCGCGTGCGACAGCGGACCAAAGAGCTGGAGGCGGCCAATAATGAGCTGGAAGCGTTTTGTTCGTCAGCCGCGCACGATCTTCGGACGCCGCTGCGGACCATCACCGGTTTTGCCGACGTGCTGCTTGATCCCCGCAGTGACATCGCGCTCGAAGGCTCCCAACGTTACATTCGGATGATCCGTGATGGTTCTGGCCAGATGAACGAACTCATCACGGCCTTGCTCACTTTTTCCCGGCTCGGCCGGCAGGCCCTCTCCCGCCAACCGGTCGATCTGATGGATCTCTGCCGCGTCGCCTACTCTGATCTCGCGAGCGAACGAACGGAGCGGGTGGTCGAGTTTCGGCTGGGGGAACTGCCCGAGGCCGAGGGCGACCCCACGCTCCTCCGGGTCGTCTTCACCAATCTCATTTCGAACGCGCTGAAATACACCCGGCCTAGGAACCCCGCGGTTATAGAAATAGGTGTGACCGGCGAAGGTAGTGCGGGATCGCAGGTCTATTTTGTGCGGGACAACGGGGTGGGCTTCTACATGGGCGACGCCGCAAAACTCTTTGGCGTATTCCAACGCCTACACCACGTTCACGAATTCGAGGGCACGGGGGTTGGCCTGGCCACCGTACGCCGGATCATCGACCGGCATGGTGGCCGGATCTGGGCCGACGCGATCCCCGGTGAGGGAGCCGTGTTTTTCTTCACGTTGACCTAGGCGCGCGGCCTTGCCGTGACTAACGTTGGGTTGGTTACCTGAGCCGCAATCCGGCGGCGCTGGATTTCCTGCGTGAGGATCCCAAAGGCTGGTGCATGCCGGCGAAGGATTCTTTCGCGTCGTTTCGCCGCTGACCCAATCGAAGGCGCCGCCGCCGTCCGCCAGCCCGCCGACGCCAAGATCGCCTTCCGCCTCGCCGTCGCGTGTGACCCCAAATTTGACCGAGCGTGGTATAATCTCGGCCTCCTTTTCGCCTAATCCAACCGACTGTCCGAGGCCGCCGACGCTCTGCGCCGCGCCCAATCTCTGGCGCCCACCGTCGCCGACTACCCCACGCGCTCGCAACAGTCTTTCTGCGATCAGGAGATCAAAGTGGCGCCGACGCCGCAGCCAGCCGTTGCGCCTCCACTGATCCCACGCACCCGGGGTCAGGCGTCTTTTGCAGCGACCCTGACTCTGTCGACCTTGCTCGGTAGTTTAGTGGTCGCGCTTAATTTTGCGGTGGTATCCGGAACCGCCCCGGCCGCCGAAATTGCCGGCCCACTTTTATCCGGCCCAAGCGAGGCGCGGGCGGTCACGGTTTTCACACAGGTTACCCGTTAGCCACGGTTGTTGGAACTGGGCCCCACCGAACTTGAGCGTATCGCGGCTGCAAAAGCGGCTGCCTACGGACGACGAAAGCTCTCCTTACGACCAAAGGAAGGAGGTCAACCCGTCGGCCCAAGCAACAGAGCAAACGTTGCGACGTGTTAGCCCGAAAGGGTTTCGCGACCAAAACCTCGCTACGCGATGTGAAGAGCAGCCGCAACCATGATGCCGCCTGCGCCGCTTGGTGCGGCCCGCGCCTGCCAACCGAAGCGGAATGGTCGCACGCAGATACAATTCACCCGATTGCGCCGCCACAAATCTCGGCTTTCGCTGCGTGTGGGATGCGTGAGGGAACATCTCCGCAATGCGGTCGTCGACCAGACGCTCACGATTAAACACTGGTGATATTGTCACGGCCGATCTGAAACAAAAACACCCAGTTCGACTAAGCCGATCCTAACCTGAATCAAATCGTTTAACGCGAAGAGAAACCTATATATCTAATTTCAGGCCTCTTATGACTTCCTATTAAACGGCAACCGATGGGTTAGAAACACCCTCGAGATGGTGCCCGGGGCCGGACTCGAACCGGCACGACCTTACGATCAGGGGATTTTAAGTCCCATGCGTCTACCATTTCGCCACCCGGGCGGGTGAACAACCCACACACACAAACGCCCAGAGCGCCCGCGCGCCAGAAAATCCTTCAATTGTTTTAACCTTACGCAAAAAGACCAGCAATGGGTTACCTACGTACCGACCTCATTGACCAAAATTTAATTTAGGCTCAAATCAAGCCGCGTGAAACCCCATCCCCTGGTTACTTGGTTTGTGCTCTCCGCGGCCCTACTCCGCGCCGCTCCAAATCCCGCCCCAATCGAAACGGCCATTTGCGTTTATGGCGGTACTGCGGGCGCCGTCATCGCTGCCGTCCAAGCCACCCGTCTCGGTCACTCCGTCCTACTCATCAGCCCCGACCCCCACCTCGGCGGCCTAAGTAGCGGCGGGCTTGGCCAGACCGATATCGGCAATAAGCGAGCCATCGGCGGCCTCGCCCGACAGTTCTATGAGCGCGTCGCCCAACACTACGCCCAACCCAGCGCCTGGATCCAGCAACCCTTCGGCTCCTACCGCAGTATCGGCCAATCCGCCACCGAGCCGGGCGAACCGGCGATGTGGACCTTTGAACCCCACGTCGCTGAAAAAATTTTCGAAGATCTCATAAGTGAAAATAAAATAATTGTGCTCCGCCGTGAGCGTCTCGATTTAGCCCAAGCCGTCGAAAAAATCGGCACCCGCCTCACCGCCATCCACCTCGAATCCGGCCGCTTGATCCGAGCCCAGATGTTCATCGACGCCACCTACGAGGGGGACCTCATGGCCAAAGCCGGCGTCAGCTACCGCGTCGGCCGCGAGGCCAACACTGATTACGACGAAACCCTCAACGGCGTGCAAACCCGCCAGGCCACCGCCCACCAGTTTTTCCCACGCGTCTCACCCTACCTAATCTCGGGCGTCGCCACCAGCGGACTTCTACCCGGTATCGACCCCACGGGCCCCGGGGCCGAAGGCTCAGGGGACGCTCGCGTCCAAGCCTATAATTTCCGCCTCTGCCTGACCGACGCTCCTAGCAATCGCATTCCTTTTACTCAACCCGCTGCATACGACGAACGAAACTACGAAATCCTCCTGCGCAACTTTGAAGCCGGTCAACCGATCCTGCCGCTCCACAACGCCGGTATGCCCAACCGCAAAACCGACACCAATAACAATACGGGCTTCTCCACCGATTTCATCGGTGAAAATTACGCCTACGCCGAGGCCGACTATGCCACCCGCGAGCGCATTCGCGCCGCCCACCTCGCCTACACTCAAGGTCTTCTGTGGACGCTCGCCCACCACCCACGCGTACCCGAGAAAATCCGCACCGAGGCCGCCCGCTGGGGCCTCTCCCAAGACGAGTTTCGCGACACCGCGGGCTGGCCCACCCAAATGTACATCCGCGAAGCTCGTCGTATGATCGGTGCCTACATCATGACTGAGCACAACTGCACAGGCCGCATCGTCGCAGCAGACCCCGTCGGCCTCGGTGCTTATAACATGGATTCGCACAACACCCAGCGCTACGTCGACGCCAAGGGTTACCTCGCCAATGAAGGCGATGTCCAAGTCAAAGTTGCCGCGCCGTATCCGATCGCATACGGCGCGATCACCCCACGGGCCACCGAGTGCGAGAATCTACTCGTGCCCATCGCTCTCTCCGCCACCCACATTTCCTACGGCTCCATCCGCATGGAACCTGTTTTCATGGTTCTTGGCCAAAGTGCCGCCACCGCCGCCGCCCAAGCCATCGCGGAAAAAACCTCCGTCCAAAACATCGATCGCCACCGCTTTCATCTTCAACTCCTAGCCGACAAACAAATCCTCGCTTGGATCACTCCACCCATTTCTAAGAAAAAGTGAGGCTCACTTCCGCAGCTTTAAATGGCCGAGGGTTGTGTGGGTTAGCCCAGATTTGGCGCTGGAGGAATTGGTTCATGAGTGTGAGCTCGGCCAAGTCCTAAGCGTCACCAAAAAATTTAGCCCGCGGCTGCCACTTTCGTGTAAAATTTTTCGTGCGCTAGGAGATTGAACTGGTGCACCGCTAGGCCCAACTCCGCAAACTTTGCTCCAGCGGCCGCATCGCACCCACCCGCTTCCATCCTCCTTTGTGTACGACGGAAACGATCCCCTAATGAACGCAATTCATCTCCATCTCCGAGTTGGCGCAAAAGCTGGCGGATGCGCTCGGCTTTGCGTCGGGCCTGTTTCACTAAACGCAGCGCAACCGGAAAAAGAACTTTTTCGGCTTGGACATCTTTGTAAACGCCGCACTCAAACGCACGACATTGTCCGGGACGGTCTGCATAGACTCGGCACGAACGGTCCGCGCACAACGCCGCACACGGTTGACGAAAATAAGTGACCACCGTGCGACCGCGCGTAACTGCCACCGGTAAACCAAGTTTCTTCAATTTCTTCGTATCCTCGCCCAGGCCAAGTTGGACATTATCAAAAAGCGTCCCGTCGCAACACAGGCCACACGCTAAACAGAGATTTTCGCCAAGATTCACACCCTAAGCTCCCGCCATCACCCACCTCAGTGCAAGCCGAGGTTCTAACATCGCTACCCGACCCTTTTACCTTAATTTTCTCTTAAATCTTGCTCCCGTGCTCCACCTCAGCGAAATTAGAACTTCGAGTCTGCGGCTATAGTTTAGTGGTAAAACTCCACTCTTCCAAAGTGGTCTCGTCAGTTCGATTCTGACTAGCCGCTCCACTCACATTCATCCCATCGCCCGCTCCGGCGCCCGCACTCCGGGCGCTTTTTTATTTCAGCCCTCGCTTCCATGGCTCCCTACCTTCCTGCCGCCGACCGCTACGCCCGCCCCGCCCTCTACCGCCGCTGCGGCCAAAGTGGCGTCAAACTCCCCCTCATCTCCCTCGGACTCTGGCATAATTTCGGTGACGTCGATGTCTTCTCCACCGGCCGCGCCATCGTCCGACGCGCCTTCGATCTCGGTATCACCCATTTCGATCTCGCCAACAACTACGGCCCACCGCCCGGTTCGGCGGAAGAAAATTTCGGTAAATTGCTTCGCCTCGATTTCACCAGTCATCGCGACGAACTCATCATCTCTACCAAGGCCGGCTACTCCATGTGGCAAGGCCCCTATGGCGATTGGGGTTCTCGCAAGTACCTTCTCGCCTCACTCGACCAATCGCTTAGCCGCATGGGACTCGACTACGTCGACATTTTTTACTCCCACCGCCCCGACCCCAACACGCCGCTGGAAGAAACCATGGGCGCTCTCGCGCACGCCGTACGCAGCGGAAAAGCGCTCTACGTTGGCCTCTCCAACTACCGCCCCGCCGACACCGCCCGCGCCGCTCAAATCCTCCGCGAACTCGGCACGCCCTGCCTTATACACCAACCACGCTACAGCATGCTCGACCGCTGGATCGAACCCCAGCTCCTCGAGGTCCTCGCTCAAGAAGGCATCGGCTGCATCCCCTTCAGCCCGCTCGCCCAAGGTCTTCTCACCGACCGTTACCTCGCCGGTATCCCCGCCGATGCCCGCGCCGGCAAACCCCACGGTTTCCTCAAAGCCGCTGGCATTACCCCCGAGCTCCTCGTAAAAATTGAAAAGCTCAACACCCTCGCCCAGACCCGCGGCCAAAGCCTTGCGCAGATGGCCCTCGCCTGGGTCCTGCGTGACCCTCGCATCACCACCGCCCTCATCGGGGCGAGCAAAGTTTCCCAACTCGAAAACAACCTAGCCGCTCTCTCGAATCTCACGTTCGCCCCAGCCGAACTCGCTCAGATCGACGTGATTCTAGCCTAATTCACGTCGCTTCAAACCCGGTCAAGTTCCGCCGTGAACCTCATTCTCTTCGAATCCGCCGAAATCGACGTCCCCCTTCCGCGCTCGGATACCCGCGCTGAGCATATTATTAAAATTCTCCGCCGCCAGATCGGCGACACCTTCGATGTTGGCCTCGTAGATGGCCCCCTCGGTAAAGCCACCCTGGCCGCCATCACCGAGGTCGCGCTCACGCTCTCCTTCACTTGGGGCCCACCACCTGCCCCCGCCGCTCGTATCACCATTCTGCTCGGTCTACCGCGTCCACAAACCGCCCGCGATATCCTACGCGACGCCACCACTCTTGGCGTCGGTGAGCTCCACTTTATCGCCACCGAACGCAGCGATGCCAACTACGCCGCCGCCACCCTCTGGTCCTCCGGCGAATGGCGCCGCCACTGCCTTGCGGGAGCCGCTCAAGCCTTTACCACAAGTCTACCCGTCGTCACCAGCCACTACACCCTTGCTGCCGCTCTCGCCGCGCTTCCTGCCGCGCCTAGCCTTCCCTCCTCGCACGACCTCGCGCGAATACCCCTCACTCGCCTTGCCCTCGACAACTACGAAGCCAGCATCCCACTCAGTAAGTGTCACCTAGTGGGTGGGGCTGCAGTCGTGCTCGCGCTGGGACCGGAACGCGGCTGGGCTTCGACGGACCGTGAAGCGTTACGCACCTACGGCTTCACCCTCGTCGATCTTGGATCGCGCGTACTTCGCAGCGAGACTGCCGTCATCGCTACACTTACACTCGTGCGCGCGAAACTTGGCCTCTTGTAAGTACGATTAATGGCACGCCAACCTCAGCCGAGGTCCGATTTGCTCACTTAGCCAAGTCCCAGAGCGTTAGTCCGCGCAGATCACGTTTCTCTGCTTTTGCCGCAAAGAAGAAACTGGCGATGTAACCAATCACCATGCACGAGCCGATGGCGACAAAGGTATGGAGAAACGAAATCATCTTCGTGTTGTATTGCACCCATGCCGTAATCGCGATGCTTGCCACCGTGCCCACAATGACGCCCGAGGCGTTCGCCCGCCGCGATAGTAAACCGAGCGCAAATACCCCCGGAAAGCCGCCGCCAATCAGCGCAATTAACCTCAAAAATTGATCCCACAACGACGTCACGTTGAGCGACGCCAAATAGGACGCCATTGCGGTAGCCACTAGGCCGCAAGTCAGAGTGGAAATACGCGCCAGACGCAGACGTTGCGGCTCCGTCGCATTCGGCTTTAAAGTGCCCTGAAAGTCACTGACCAGAATCGCTGCGGTCGCGTTCATCGCACTACTCAATGCCCCCATCGCCGCCGCCAGTAAGCCTGCAATGATCAGGCCGACGATACCGTGCGGCAGTTCATTCGCGATGAAGTAGGGGAAAATCTTGTCGTTAGGCAAATCCGCCGTGAGTCGGTCAGGATGCGCGCGGTAAAAAACGAAGAGTGCAGTGCCCACAAAGAAAAACAATACCGAGCCCACTAACCCAATCACGTTACCCATGACCACCGTGCGCTTGGCCTCGCCCACGTCCGCGGTCGCCAGCATGCGCTGCATCAGCGGCTGATCGCCCACCTGCGTTGGAATCGTGGCGAAAAACATACCCACAAACACCCACACGGTCGGTTTCGTGAAATCCCAGTCCCAGGAAATCATTTTAAATTTCCCCGTATCTTGACCGGTCTGAATGAGCCCAGTGAGTCCGCCGTCCACCCCACTCGAGATAAAATAAATCGCCACACCGACGCCGCCAATCATCACCGCCGATTGCAGTACATCCGTCCAAACGACTGCCTCGAAACCACCTTCCATCGCATAGATCGTAGTGACGATGCCCATCACCAAAATACTCAGATAAACATTGAGCCCCGTCACCGTAGAAAGCGCTAGCGCCGGCAGCAACATGACGACGCTCATGCGCCCACACACTTTCAATAAAACCGCCAAGCCCGCCCCCAACAAACGCACGCGATGATCGAAGCGTTGATCAAGATAGCCAAATACCGTCGTTAAATTAAGTTTCCGTAGTAGCCCCACGAAGATAAATCCCACCAAAATACCAGCAAAGGCCTGCGCCGGCGACGACCCGTAGGCCATCCAGTCGGTCGAGTAACTCATCGCCGGTAATGCCATGAAACTAATGCTGCTAGTACTCGTAGCAAAGAAACTCACCGCCATCGCCCAAGGTGCCACGCGTCCACCGCCGAGAAAAAAAGACCCACTCGATTGCTTACGGCGCGAGCACCACCAACCAATTCCGAGGTTTACCGCAAAGTAAGCGGCTAGCAAAATGTAATCAATAACATCTAGGGTACGCGGAACAATCACCGCAAGGGGTAGGGGCATACGACAAGAACCAACCGAAAATCCGTCGTTGGCAAGTGCTCGAAAATGAAACCGCCCCAACGCCCTAATTCGACCCGATCAACGCAAAGGGCTCATCTCGCGGCCATTCACGCTCAACAGCGCCGCGGGTTCGCCTCCCGCGAGCACCCGCCGCTCATTTTTTACTACATCGGCTTCGATCCGCAACGCACTCGCGGCTCCGGCCACTTCGGCCACAACCAAGTCCCCCGATATACTCGCTTCGGCTCGCGCTGCTGAAAACATCTTCCGCCACGGTGCAAAATCCACTGCGTCGAGACCCTCCTTTACCCCCTCCGCCGCCCGCAACCATACCACCACCGTCGCCCGCCCCTGCGGCTCCTTTTCACTGTGCGTCAAAGTCAGCCGCCGCGCTACACCTCCTGGTGTATCTTCAATAAAATCCAGAGCCGCCGGCTCGCCGCTCGTCGTCGTCGCCAAGATCAACCGCAGCCCTATCACCGCATCACCGAGTCGCACAAATACCGGCGCATTCAGTGCTAGGCGCATGGGCTTGGCTTGAGTACCTGGCTGTACGCGCATATCGCCCGACCACACCTCGGCCAACGCCGGAACGGTAAAATGTGTCACAAAATTCACCAGATCGCCCGGCTTGTTACGGCTGTCTGTCTTCAAGGGATCATCCGACAAGACCTGCAACACCTCCGCGCCGCGCTGCACCGTCGCAATAAACGGCATGAGATGGAGCGATTTCCCCCCGACCTGTTTTTTATAACCATAAGGGTCGCGCCGGCCTTCCATGAACAACGTCAACTGCGGCACTGCGGGGGAGTCGCCCAGATTTGCCACCAGCGTGCGCTCATCACGGCTGCGCGCCATACCTGAGGAGGCCAGACTCACGTGCCTGCCGATCCAATTGACGGCGCGCTGCTCCGGCAGCTCACCCCAGCTCTGCACCACGGTACGCGGCAGCTGCGCACGGATGGCATCCGTCACATCCGCAGCCGGCCGCCACATCACCGCGTCGCGCAAGGTGGCTAGATTGTAACGCACACCGGTCACCCAGCCCGCGCCTTCCAACTCGGGTCGTTCGCGCAACCAGCCTGCCGTCCACGTGTGCGCCTCCGTGTAACCGTGTCCGTAAATATAATCATACGTCCGCGCATTCGTTCCGCCCATACGATCACCTGGCGCCCACCAATTTGCCGCCAGATCAGTCCACACGTGCTGAATGGCCTTTTGCGCCTTTGCACGCGTGTCGGCTCGACCCGCAAATCTTGCTAGCAACGCCAGCGAATCCAGATCGATCCCATAATATACCACCGCGCCGTATTCGCCGATACCGTAGCGAGTCGTGTAGTCCACCCAGGCATTAAAACGCTGGTAACCGTCCTCCGCCACATCTGCCCGCCCGAGCGCCTCGCCGAGCGAGATCAAACCCCACGCCTTCATCACAAAGATATTCGTGTAATCTATTTTTACGACATGGCTACGTAGGCCCTGAATTGCATCCGTCATCATCTCATCGAGCTGCGCTCGCGCTTTCAGTGACAGCTGCGCGTTTTGCACCACACGCAGGTATCCCATCAGCTGCGAGGAAAATTCCACCGCGTTAAGGTCAACGACGCCGCTTTGACTGCTATTCCATTTGAAATTCCCACGGGTCTTGCTCGTTGGATCGAGATCTTGCATCGAGCGCGCCCGAGCGAGCGCCACCTCCACGCGCTCCGGGTGCCAGCCAAGTCCGGTGGCCTCCAAGGCAAACCGAAACAGCCCGCGCACACCCATCGTGCGACTTGGATTACCCACCACGGCCCACATCTCCTCCAAATCCTTCACGCCCAGCGCCGGATCTGCCGCCCACGTCTGCGCAGAGGCCGTTGCATTCGTCATCGCACCAATCAAAATCAAGGCCAGCAGCCACGGGGTAAGTTTCATTCCTACCAAACTATTCCGAATCTCCACCCCCAATCAAGGATTCGCCTGCAGGCCTTACACCTCCCGCCGAAAAAACATCACCGTGGGTTGACCGCGCCCTTTGCCTAAACGCTTACGCAACGTCCAACCTGGCGGCGCAAGCTCGATCTCGCCCGGCGCCTCAAACACCACCAACGCCTCCGGTTTCGCCGCCAAAACCTCCGCTAAGCGCGCAAATAATTTAGGGGCCACTTCTGGGATGATCTCATACGGCGGATCGATAAACACCAGATCCGGCAGCACCTCCCCATCCCCACCCAGCGGCACCGTGAGCGCATCCGCCTCAATCAATGCCAGATTTTCGGATGGTTCACGTCCGAGACACTTGCACACGGCTAGGATATTCTGCCGCACACATGCCGCCGCTTTGGCATTCTTCTCCACAAAAATCCCGCCGGCCGCACCCCGGCTCAAAGCCTCGAGCCCGTACGAGCCACTTCCTGCAAATAAATCCAAAAATCGCGCTCCTGGCACACGCGGGCCAAGACTCGAAAACACGGCTTGGCGCATACCGTCCGTCGCTGGACGCACCGCATCGCCCTTCGGCACAACGAGGGGAATCCCGCGGGCGACACCACCGGAAATACGCATGCGCGCAGACAAAACGCCGCTGCGCTCAAGGCAAACGCGAAACGACCGATAGCCTCGCGTCATGTGATGACTCTAGCAGATCGAGGCATGAGTTGATCGAGCCGCCAAGCTCCCTGCTTTTAATGCATATTAACTGCATAAATTAAATAGGTCTTTCTTCATTATTTAAAGATCAACGCTGGAACCATTAATCCCGCAACGGTTCCCCTTATTAGCAGCAAAACAAGCGCACATATTATTTGCGGTTTAATGAATTCACCTCGATTAATTAGGAGCCTAATTATCCAACCATTCAGCGATTCCGACTTATCGCCGATCTCGTTGGCGGGCATTGCTTAAGCTAAATTAAAACTATGAACGTCCACCGTGCCTTCCTCGCCTGCCTCGGCTTCGCCGCTGGCTGGCCCGTGCCCAATAGGGCCGAGGAGCGCAACGCGTGGCCATTAACTGTCCAGCAGATGGATGCCGCTGGGCAGGTGACCTCAAGCACCGCCTTGGGCCCGCTTTTCTTCCAGAAATCTCAGTCCGAAGGCGGGCAAATATCAGGCTTTCGCCCTTTCTATCTCGAGCGTACCCAAGCCACAGGACGCATCACCAGCGCCTCCGTGCTTTATCCCCTCTATTTTTATCGGGGCGATGATGAAGCCTATACATGGTCCATCTTCAACCTCGTCAACCGCTCCGGCCTTCAACCCGGGGCCTCACCAAAACTCCAAACCTCTAACGCTGAAAAATTCGCCGTCTGGCCATTTTATTTTTCACGCCAAAGCGGGGACCCCGCTACGTCTTACCGCGGACTGTTACCCGTCGCTGGTTCTATTAAGAATTTTTTTGGCTACGATCGAATCGCTTGGACGCTATTCCCGCTTTACACAGAAGTGGATAAACACGAGGCCCGCACAATCCTCGCGCCATGGCCATTCTTGCGTTTCACTAGCGGCAAGGAACAAGGCTTCTCTTTTTGGCCATTCTTCGGCTGGCGCGAGCGTCCCGGCGAATTCCAACGACGCTACGCTCTCTGGCCGCTGATCTGGAGCGACACCCAACACCCTGCCGCCGATGCCCCCGCCAACACCGCGCCCACACACTTAATAGGCGTGCTGCCATTTTACGCCCGCGAGCAAGGCCCAGGACTCATCAACGAAAATTTCCTCTGGCCCTTTTTCGGCTACACCAACCGCACCGCTCCGTATCGTTACCACGAAACGCGTTACCTCTGGCCGTTTCTCGTGCAAGGCAACGGGGAGGATCGCCAGGTCAACCGCTGGGGCCCATTGTACACGCACTCTGAAATCAAGGGTACCGACAAAACTTGGATCGCTTGGCCGCTTTGGCGCCAAACCAAATGGAAAGCCGACGGCCTCGCGCAGAAGCAAACTCAACTCCTGTTTTTTTTCTACTACTCACTCGAGCAAAGTAGCCTGCGCCATCCCTCCGCCGCCCCAGCCGAAAAAGTTCATGTGTGGCCGCTCCTCAGCGCCTGGGACAACGGCGCTGGCCGCCGCCAATACCAATTCCCTAGCCCCTTCGAGGCCCTCTTCCCCAATAACGAAAACGTCCGCCAAACCTGGACCCCGCTCTTCGCCCTCTACCGCTACGACCAACGCGCCCCAGGGGAGCTCCGCGTTTCATTTTTATGGAACGCCATCACGTGGGAACGCGATGACGTCAAAAGTAGCAGTGCGTTCTGCTTTGGCCCGATTCTGAGCGTACAAAATGAAAATCGCCAGCAACGCATCACTTTTGGCAACGGACTCATCGGCCTGACACGCACCCCCGGCACTCGCACTTGGCAATTTTTCTGGTTAAATTCTCCTTTCGCCTCAGCCGACCACAATCCGGCCAGTGCCCGATGATATGAAACAACTCACCCATTTTCTCGAAGGCTTCGGCAGCGCCATTCAACTGCTCTTCCAGTCCGCACGCTTCGTCGGCACCCTCCCACGCCAGCGCGCCCGCTTCATCGAACAGTGTTATCTTATCGGCTACACCACACTTCCGATCGTCGCTATCCTGTGCTTCTTCATGGGTAGCGTACTTGCGCTGCAATCCGGCTACTCCATGGAGAATTTCGGGGCGAAACAGTTCATCGGCTCGCTCGTCGGACTCTCCTTCGCCCGCGAACTCGGCCCGGTCATCGTCGCCATCCTCGTCGCCGGCCGCGTCGGTTCCGCCATCACCGCGGAGCTGGCATCGATGAAAGTTTACCAGGAAGTCGACGCGCTGGTCACAATGAATATCCCACCGGCGCGTATGCTCGTGCTTCCGCGCCTGGCCGCTGTACTCGTAATGATGCCGGTGCTCGCCATCATCGGTAATCTCATCGGCTGGTTTGGGGGCGCCGTCGTCTCTAAATACGTCGATTCCATCGCCATCGAGCCCGAGGCCTATTTTGCCGCGCTACGTCGCTACATGAAATTCAAAGACGTATTCACCGGCCTGATGAAGGCCGAGATCTTCGGCTTCGTCGTGGTACTCATCTGCTGCAGCATCGGCCTCAACACCCGTGGGGGCCCACGCGAGATCGGCGCTTCCGTCACCAAGGCCGTCGTCGTCTCCCTAATCTCTATCCTCGTACTCGATTACTTCGTCACCAAAGCCCTCATGTGACGCCCGCCATGACTGATCCAATCCACCGCAATCCCATCACCGCCGCTGCGAGCCCGGCCGTGAGCGTCACCATCGACGGACTCACGAAAAATTTCGGCACATTCCAAGCGCTGAAAAACGTCTCATTCAACGTCGAGCCCGGTGAAATTTTTGTACTCATGGGCCCGAGCGGCTCCGGCAAAAGTGTGCTCCTCAAACACATCGTCGGCCTGGAAGCCGCCACCGCCGGCCGTGTACTCATCAATGGCCAAGATGCCGCCGGCGGCGATACTCTCGAGCGCCTCCGCATCGCCCTTGTATTCCAGGCCGGCGCCCTCTTCAACTCGCTGAGCGTCTACGATAACCTTGCCCTCTATCCACGTGAACACCGCTTCGGCAACGAAGCCACCATCAGCGATAAAGTCATGCGCGCACTCCAAATTCTATCCCTGGAAAATTCGGCGCAAAAATTCCCTTCCGAACTCTCCGGCGGTATGCGCAAGCGCGTCGCGATCGCCCGCGCCCTCGTCATGGAGCCACAACTCATGCTCTACGACGAGCCCACCAGCGAACTGGACCCGATCATGAGTGCCACCATCAGTGAAATCATCGCCACGCTTAAAGACGAATACCACGTCACCACTATCGTCGTCTCTCATGACCGCGAACTGGCCCTAGGTATCGCCGACCGCGTCGGCATTCTCATGGGCGGCGAACTCGTTTTCCTGGGACCACCCGCCGCTTTACACCACCCCACTGAACCACGCATCGCCGATTTCTTCCATCCACGCATCGACCTGAAAAATCCTCGTTTCAAAAATTTTGAAACTTGATCCGACCACTCCTGTTTAAAACGCCCACGGAACCACCACCATGAATACCGCTCAACAAACCGCCCGCGTCGGTCTTTTCTTTCTGCTTGGCCTCGCCCTCACCTGGGTGACCTGGGAGACACTCAGCGATGGCAAGCTCTTCAAGCAAACCGGCTACAACCTAGTCGCCGGCTTTGATAACCTCAAAGAGCTCAAGCAAGGCGACGAAGTCCGCATGGCTGGCGTCAAAATTGGCTCCGTCGAGCGCACACGCCTCGCCGGGCGCCGAGCCGAAGCAGTCCTCCGCATCGACCCTGGTGTTAAAATCGCCTCCGATGCCACCGCCACTATCGTCATGGCTGGCCTCATCGGCACCAATTACATCGGCCTCGACCTCGGCAGCCCGGGTGCCCCCGTCCTCACTGACGGGTCCGAACTCCGCACCAAAGTCACCCCCGACATCAACGCCATCATGACCGAGCTGGGCGGTCTGGGTCAAAAACTCGAAGGGGCGCTCGGCTCCATCACCACCACCGTGAGCGGCGACGGTAAAACTCCCGGTCTTTTTCAAAAATTAGACCGCCTCGTGACCGCAAATTCCGAGAAAATGGACACCACCATGTCGAACCTCGCCTCCGCCACCGACAAAATCAATAAAGGCGAAGGCACTCTCGGCAAACTCCTCAACGATTCAAAGCTTCACGACGAACTTGTTGCCACTGTAAGTGAAATAAAAGGCGCCGCTGCCGACGCAAAAACCTTCGTTGCCGACGCGCAGTCACTCGTAAACCAAGTCAAATCGGGCAAGGGCACCCTCGGAACACTCATCTTCGATGAAACCGCCGGCAACGACCTAAAAGTCGTCACGCACAACCTCCGCGATATTTCTGACAAGATCGCAAAAGGCGAAGGCACCCTCGGCAAACTTCTCAACGACGACAGCCTTTATCTGAGCGCCCAAAGTACGCTTAAGAAAGCCGACAGCGCGATCGATAGCCTCGGTGACAGTGGCCCCATCACCGCTGTCGGCGCCGCCGCCAAAGTCTTGTTCTAATCAAAATCGCGCCGTGATTGCTCAAAAAAAAGCGCGGTGATAATGATCACCGCGCTTTTTAAGTGAAGGGACCCAGAACCAAGATCGGGTCGCTGACTCGGGGTTGAAAACCTTAGAGCTTCGGGCCGCCCTGCGCGAGATTACGCGCACGCAAACGCAGACCATTGAGACGGATGAAACCGGTGGCGTCGCTCTGGTTATACCAGCTTTTCACGCCTTCCATGGACGCGATCTTGTCGTCGTAGAGCGAGTATTTGGACTTACGGCCGCAGGTGATGATGTTACCTTTGTAAAGCTTCAGGCGGACCGTGCCCGTGACATAGCGCTGGCTCTCATCAACCATCGCTTGCAGCATTTCGCGCTCCGGCGCGAACCAGAAGCCGTTGTACACCAGCTCGGCGTATTTAGGAATGAAACTGTCACGCAAGTGCAGTACTTCGCGGTCAAGCGTGAGTGATTCGACCTGACGATGCGCCTGCATGAGGATCGTGCCGCCAGGGGTCTCATACACGCCACGTGATTTCATCCCCACGAAACGATTCTCAACGAGATCAACGCGGCCAATGCCATGTTTACCGCCCAGTTTGTTGAGCGCCTTTAAAACGCCACCGGGCGTGAGTTTCTTACCGTTCACCGCAACGCAATCGCCCTTCACGAAATCGAGCTCGACGTATTCCGGCTTGTTGGGCGCATCTTCTGGAGAGACGGAAAGCTTAAACATACCCTTATTGGCGTTGGTCGTGGGATCAAACCACGGGTCTTCCAAGATACCGGCCTCGTAGGAAATGTGCAGTAAATTGCGATCCATCGAATACGGTTTCTTGAGCGAAGCTTCGACGGGAATTTTGTGCTGAGCACAGTAAGCGATCATTTCAGCACGACCCGGGAAGAGCTCGCGGTAAGCCTCGATCTTCCACGGGGCGATGATCTGTAGCTGCGGTGCGAGCGCCATATAGGTGAGCTCAAAACGGCATTGATCGTTGCCCTTACCGGTCGCGCCGTGGGCGACGGTGTCAGCTTTTTCCTTCTTCGCGATATCGACCTGAGCCTTGGCGATAAGTGGGCGCGCGATGGAGGTGCCGAGGTAATATTGACCCTCGTAGATCGCGTTGGCCCGGATCATTGGGTAAATAAAATCGCTCGCGAATTCTTCGACCAAATCGAGCGTATAGTGCTTCGATGCGCCCGTCTTAAGCGCTTTTTTGTCGAGGCCCTTAAGCTCCTCTTCTTGGCCGACATCAGCGGCGAAGGTGACGATCTCAGCGTCGTAAGTTTCTTTGAGCCATTTGACGATGACGGACGTGTCGAGGCCGCCCGAGTATGCGAGGACGATTTTCATGGATAAAATTTTTAAAACTGAAGTTAGGTTTGCTGGCGCGCCGCCTTGGCCAACACCGCCATAATAGCTTTCTGTGTATGGAGACGATTTTCAGCCTGATCGAAAATGATCGAACGCGGATTATCGAGCACCGCTTGCTCGACTTCCTCGCCCGGATGCGCCGGCAAGCAATGCATGAAGAGCGCGTCAGGCTTAGCGGCGGCGAAAAGCTTCGCCGTGACCGCGTAGGGCGACATCTGCCGAATGCGCTCCGCCTTTTCCTCTTCCTTGCCCATACTCACCCAGACGTCGGTATAAACAACATCAGCGTCCTTCACGGCTTGATAGGGATCGGTCGTGAATTGGTAGGAATCAGCCGCGAAGCCTTCACGCTGCAGCTGTGCCTTCAACTCGGCGCCAGGAGCGAATTCCGCCGGGCCAGAGAGTGAGATTTTCATGCCAAACAGATTGGCCCCTAGAATCCAAGAGTTGGCCATATTGCAGGCCGTGTCGCCGAGAAACGCGATCTTACGGCCGCGTAAAGACCCGACCAGATCGTCGTTTTTTGCCCAGCGCTCCGTCATCGTGAACGCATCGGTATAAATCTGGCAGGGGTGCAGGAAATCAGTGAGCGCATTGATCACAGGAATGTTGCCGGCGGCCGCGAGACGCTCGACTTCGCTGTGATCAAATGTGCGTATAATCAAACCGTGCACGAAACGCGAAAGCACCTTCGCCGTGTCTTCAACGGATTCTCCGCGACCGAGCTGAATGTCGTTTTTGTTGAGGAAAATCGGATTGCCCCCAAGCTCATGGATGCCGACCTCGAAGGACACCCGGGTGCGCGTCGAGGATTTAGAGAAAATCATCGCCCAAGTCTGACCGGCGAGCACAGGAGTAGCGTGGCGACCGCGCTTGGCCTTGAATTCTCGGGCCAGCGCAAAGACTTCACCCAGTTCATGGGACTTGAAGTCGGTCTCTTTCAAGAAGTGTTTCATCGCTTAAAAAGAAAAATCTAGGACATCACACCCGTATCCGACGAGAGCAAAAACGGCTCGAAGCCCTCGACCTTTAATCGCGAAAAATCTATCGCTCATTTGTAATCGCACCAGAACCCGAGAAAAAAGGGCTCACCCGTGGATGATTTCTGTGCCAATGCCCTTATCGGTGAAAATCTCCAGGAGCAGCGAATGCGGCAAGCGGCCGTCGATGAAGTGTACCCGTTGGACGCCTTCTTCGAGCGCACGTACGGCGCTACCGACTTTAGGGCGCATGCCTTTATCGATAATCCCCTTGGCTTTCAGGCCGTCGACCTGACTGATCTTGAGGGTCGAGATCAGCGACGAAGCATCAGGCGGAGCTGACAACAAACCTGGGACGTCGCTCATGTAAACCAAACGACGGGCCCGCAAGGCACTCGCGACGCGGCCTGCGACAAGATCCGCATTCACGTTATAGGGCTTCCCGTCGTAGCCTTCCGCAACCGGCGAAATCACTGGGATAAAGCCTTCGGCGATTTCTTTTTTGATCAGCTTCACTTTCACTTCGGTGACTTCTCCAACGTAGCCGAGATCCACCGTATTGCCATCGTCGTCTTGAGTGAGTTTTTGGCAGACAAGTACGCTATCGCCGGCGAGGCCCTTGGGTTTCCCTTTCGCGGTGATGATCGCGTCGCAGACATCTTTATTCACAATCTCGTCGAGCGTGCGCTTAACAATGGCGACCGTGGCTTCGTCGGTCACGCGGAGTCCGTTGATAAAATTGGCTTTGAGACCGGAAGATTCCATGGCCTTGGTGATGGCCTTGCCGCCGCCGTGCACGACCACAACATTAATGCCAACAGCGGCGAGGAACGCGATATCGAAGGCCACGCGGGTACGGGCCACCGGATCGGGATCATCCATAAAACTCCCGCCATACTTCACCACAAACGTGGATCCGCGAAAATCTTGGATGTAAGGGAGGGCTTCGAGGAGCACCTTCGCCTTGGCGGTGAGTTCAGCAACATTCACATTCATGGCAGATCAAAGACCGCGGCCGGAGGCCGTAGGGAGCGATAAGAAACTGGAAGCAGCGTGCACGTTTTAAATTCGAAACAAAATTACTAGCGCACTCCGAGGCCGTATTTCCATCACATTCGCTAAGGTCAGAAAAAAATATCCTGCCGCCGTCATAAAAAATCGGCTTCACTCCGCGCCCACTCAGGCCCACTTCTCCCCAGTGGCCAGTACCGCTCTTACCTTCTCTAACCGCGCAGCGCATCGCGCCTGGCTCGCCAGCCAGGCCCAACTCCCTCTCGGTTTTCGCGTGGGCACCTCACGTTTCGAGTTCATGCCGCGCGAGGCACCAAAACCTGCTAAAATGACGCTCACGTTGATCGCACTCGATCAACCGACGACGGATTTCGCCGCGATGTTCACCCGCAACGCGCTCCCCGGAGCCCCCATCATCGTCGGTCGTCAACGCCTGCACGAACCCACGCTTGGCGCCGTCATCGTAAACAACAAGGTCTCCAATGTCTGCGCGCCAGGCGGCGTCGAAGCTTCGGAAAAAATCTGCGCGCGTTTAGCGAACTTACTCCAACTCACGCCGGGACAGATTTTGCCTAGTTCAACCGGCGTGATCGGCTGGGGCCTGCCCGTTGACGCCATCATCGAAGCGCTGCCTCAAACCTCAGCGAGCCTCACAAGCGATTCAATTTTGCCGGCGGCGGAGGGCATCGTCACCACCGACCTCTATCCCAAAATACGTCGGGTCAGCGTCGGCGCGGGCCTGATCGTCGGCATCGCCAAAGGCGCGGGCATGATCGAACCCAACATGGCCACGATGTTGGTTTACCTGCTGACCGATTTAAAAGTACCTCGAGCGGAGTTGCGCGCCGCCCTCAAACGCGCGGTCGAGACGAGTTTTAACACGATCAGCGTCGATAGTGATACGAGCACCTCAGATACGGTCGCGCTTCTTTCCTCCGGCCGCGTACCCTGCCCTGATCTCACGGCCTTTGAAGCCGGGCTTACGCAGGTGTGCCGCGATCTCGCTGAAGACGTCGTGCGCAACGGCGAAGGCGTTCGCCATGTGATCCGCGTTGCGGTGAGCGCGGCTGCGACGACCGAATTGGCGCGAGCGATCGGTAAAGCCATCGTTAATGCCCCGCTCTTCAAATGCGCCGTAGCGGGTAACGATCCCAACGTCGGCCGACTCGTACAGGCCATTGGGAAATATATCGGCGCCCACGCCCCCGAGACCGATCTGACCCGGTTGCGCCTGCGGCTAGGCGGAATCGAAATTTTTTCAGAGGGTGTTTTTCAACTCAATCCCGCCAAAGAAACCGCGCTCGTCGAGCACCTCCGCAGTGCGGAACTTTACGCCAGTGCGCCGCCAAAAGACGGCGTCTTCTGCGCGGCGATTGATTATCCGCCACACGAGCGCTGCGTCGAAATCGAAGTTGAAATCGGTAATGGCTCCGCCGCTGCGATCGTGATCGGGGGGGATCTCACCCACGAATACGTGAGTGAAAATGCCGATTACCGAAGTTGACCGAAATTTAAAAAATTACATTTCAACCGTACCCAGCGCCACGGTCCTAACCGCGGCGCTTTTTCATGAAGCAGCCCGCTATTTAAATCAGTCCGGCCGTTTCCGGGAAACCACTCCACAGATTCATAATTTGGACCGCTTGGCCGCTCGCACCCTTCATAAGATTATCCTCGGCCGAAGTCAGAATGAAATTACCGGTGCGCCCATCATGCACCGCAGAGATATCGATGCGGTTAGTCCCTATAACGTGCGCCGTATCCGGAGTATCGCCCGTAGCGAGCACCTGCACAAACGGCGCGGAGGCGTACGCCTCACTCCATGCTGCGTAGAGCGAGGCAATCGTAGCGCCCGCGGCGGCCGGAACCGTGATCGTGGTCGCGATGCCACGCCGCATAGGTGCTAGATGAGGATTGAATTGAATGATGGTGGCAGCGCCGGTGCGAAGTGCGAGTTGCTCCTCAATTTCAGCCAGATGGCGATGCTTCACTAAACCGTACGCCTTGGCGCTTTCGGCGCGCTCGCAGTAAAGATAAGCTTCTTCAGCTTTCTTACCCGCTCCACTCACACCGCTAAAGGCATTAACCACGATATGCTGACGCGAAACGATGCCCGCCCGCAAT
>Ga0136642_1000009_pt1 | contig 141649 bp, 127 predicted proteins | sample LowCatLa1302831Y_FD_115313 | JGI IMG/M metagenome (GOLD analysis project Ga0136642, IMG submission 115313) | Freshwater microbial communities from Lower Cathedral Lake, Yosemite National Park, California, USA - 13028-31Y | ecosystem: Environmental > Aquatic > Freshwater > Lake ... | reverse complement strand
CACGCCGGGCGTTTACACGAACGTGATTACTGTAACGGATCCCACAATCACGCGTTATGTAGTGACCAACCTGCCTGCAGGCGCAACCTACTACTTTGCCGCTACTGCATATGACGCTGATGGCACCGAAAGCGGTGATTCAGTCGAAGGTTCTAAGACGATCTGACGTGTAAAGGCGCGGGTTAGTACCCGCGCCGAGTTGGGACTGGTGCGACCCCGATTGACTATGATGAGTCTGTTTACCCTTCGGGGAAACTATAAAGAGCCAGCTGCGCTACTCGGATGACGCCGAGTGGTGTAACTCTGGGCCCATGTGCCCATTTGAGTTCGTAATTACGCGAGATGACCCCACAGCTTAATGTCCGGCAACCAGTCGAAGAATGGCGTCGGTAGTCTGCTACTATTCGGTCTCAGCCATGATTTATGCGAAACAATGATGAGTGTACGAACCCGTTTTGCCCCGAGTCCGACAGGCATGCTGCATATTGGCGGAGTGCGCACTGCGCTTTTTAGCTGGCTATATGCTCGCCATTGCGATGGGACATTCATTTTGCGAATCGAGGATACCGATCGTGAGCGCTCTACACCTGAGGCGGTTAGGGCGATTCTTGATGGTATGCAGTGGCTCGGGTTGACACCTGATGAAGGCCCCTTTTATCAGACAGAGCGATACGATCGATATCACGAAGTGATTGAGCGCTTTCTTGCGCAGGGCTTGGCCTATCGTTGCTACTGTTCTAAAAGTGAACTAGATGCGATGCGTGCTGAGCAACAGGCAAATAAGCAGAAACCGCGCTATGACGGCCGCTGCCGGCACCGTCAGTTACCTGTTCCTGGGATAGAACCCGTGGTTCGATTTAAGAATCCAGACGAAGGTGCAGTCGTTGTTCAGGACCTCGTACATGGTCCGATTGTGTTCCAAAATATGGAACTTGATGACTTAATCATTTTGAGATCTGACGGCAATCCAACTTATAATTTTTGTGTCGCCGTGGATGATATGGATATGCGTATTACGCATGTTATTCGTGGTGATGACCACATCAACAATACGCCGCGCCAACAGAATATGTTGGCGGCTATGGGCGCTGATATTCCGATTTATGCGCACTTGCCTATGATTTTAGGCCCAGATGGCGCGAAATTATCGAAGCGCCATGGCGCCGTCAGCGTACTGGAATACCGTGATGCTGGGTTTCTACCCGAAGCGTTACTTAATTATCTTGGCCGACTTGGCTGGTCACACGGGGACCAAGAGATTTTTTCACTTAAGGAAATGGTGGAATTTTTTGAACTGAAAGATGTTAACAAGTCAGCGTCGGCACTGAACCCAGATAAAATGGCTTGGACAAACCAGCAACACCTCATGCGAGCTCCGCAGGATCGCTTGGCTACGGAACTGTCTATTCAGCTAGCCGGCCGGGGCGTTGACGTTGGGAATTTTGATCTGGGTCTAATTGTTGCTGCTCAGCGCGAGAGAGCGAAGACCTTAGCGGAGATGGCGGATAACAGTGTGTTTTTTTTCAGTGCGCCTGCGGCGTATGAGCCAAAAGCTGCTGCTAAGAATTTGACACCTGAAACGGCAGACATATTGATCGCTGCGCGTGCTGAGTTAATCGCCTTGGCGGACTGGACGCCCGAGACAATTCATCGCGCGCTGCAGCAGTTGGCGGAGTCACGCGGTGTCGCTTTGGGCAAAGTGGCACAGCCGTTGCGGGTCGCGGTCGTCGGTAGCGGCGTTTCACCTCCAATCGATCAGACCCTGGCGATTCTTGGCCGTGACGAGGTTGTTAATCGGATCAGTCGTGCCGAGACGTTTATTCAGGCAGGGTTTCCGGGTCGACCTTGATGCTGCCGCGCGCACTCTCGTGGCCGCTGAGATCGGTCCAAGCCGTGATTGCTCGTGTATTTTGGGGCTCTCGGCTCATGGTTTGTGTAGGTCGGCTGGTTGAGTTGAGTTGTGTTGGGGAGGGGTGTCGGGTGTTTGCGCCTTCGCGCCCATCGATTTAAACTTTTATGCTATTTGACTGTTCGAGACCAAGAATTTACAATTGTGCGTTGAGCGAGGGGCTATAGCTCAGCTGGTAGAGCGCTTGCATGGCATGCAAGAGGTCGTCGGTTCGAAACCGACTAGCTCCACCAAATCGTTAAGTTTAAGTTGTTTTACTGCGTCCCTATCGTCTAGAGGCCTAGGACACAACCCTTTCACGGTTGCGACACGGGTTCGAATCCCGTTAGGGACGCCACTTTTGCTTGGTGCCGCGCGCATGGTTGCCGCTGTGCATCGGGTCGTTGGGGTCGCGATTTGAGTTGAGGTCTGCTTGCCGTTCAGGGGTGGGCACGAACTGATAAGTGCTCAAACTCAAGCCTGCTCGGCAAGCTACCTGGCGCTTTATTTATCAATCGTCGCAATATTCATTGCCGCTATAGCAAGGGACAGTGCCGTCCTCTTTTGTGCAGTAGGCACTGATTGAGGTTTTCGAATAGCGTGAGCATCGGTTCTCACTCTCTGGGTGAACATGGGTGCGCACTGACCTGTCTGAAGGTCAAAATGGAGTTAAATTTGAGACTTCTGCCGACGAAGGCAGGGCCTGCGCCCAATTATAATAAGTTCGCGCGCTTGATATGCTGCTCGATGGGCGTGAAAAGGATTAAATTACCGAGATTACTGGACCTCATCGGCCCGCGCTGGCCCGCCTTGCACGATGGATTTCGATCGAGCAGAGCCTGCCTCAGTAAGGGGCCAATTGTGGCTCTTTTATGCTGCGATGGTGTTGAGGCTAGGTTCGGGTAAGCTCGTCTTGGGGTAAAGAGGGTTCCGCTTGCATTTTCCAAAACGATACGTTCACGAGCCGCTACTCTTTTTGTTCGTTCTTGAACTTGCGGCATTCGTAAGCGCGGCGTTGCTGGCCAGTTATTGGGCTAACGGCTGTTTGTTCCTGCCACGGCCTTCCATGGTGGCAGTGGCGCTTTTTATGCCAACGATGGCGATCTGTAGTACTGCCATGGGCCTTTACAGTCGGCGCCAACGGTCCCGCCTGCAAGGAATATTTTTACGGGAACTTGTCGCGATTGGATGCAGCGTGGCCGTGATCTCGAGTCTTACTTACTTTATTCCCGGACTGCTCTTACCGCCTGCAGTGTTCGCGCTTGGGGTCGTAATAGTACTTATTTTGATTAGTCTGACGCGCTTCGGCTTTTATCAGATTGCAGATGAGGCTATTTTTAAGCGTCGTGTTGTTGTTTGCGGTGCAGGTCATCGCGCCATTGCTGTATCTCAGTTAAGACGCCGGAGTGATCAACGGGGAATTACCGTTGTAGGATTCTTGCAAATGTTGGGGGAGTCTGTCGTCGTCCCCCAAGAGCGGATCATTGTTGTGCGCGGATCTCTTTTAGATTACTGCATGAGCAATTCCATTGATGAATTGGTCATTGCCATGGACGACCGGCGCAGGTCATTCCCTATACATGAGCTCCTTGAGTGTCGACTTCATGGTTGCAGTGTCATCGATCTTGCTGATTTTTTGGAGCGAGAAACGGGGAAAGTGAAGCTCGAAGCGTTAAGTCCAAGTTGGTTTATTTTCGCGCGAGGCTTTGGTGGGAGTCGCTCAAGGGCTTTTTCTAAGCGTGCCTTTGACATTGTTGCGAGTACGGCGCTTCTTGTTCTTGCGTGGCCATTGATGGTCATCACGGCTGTGGCGATCAAGTTCGAGGACGGATTGCGTGCGAGTGTTTTTTATAGGCAGCGACGCGTCGGGCTTGGTGGGAAGGTTTTTTTCGTCGTTAAATTCCGCAGTATGGAAGTTGATGCCGAACGCCATGGAGGCGCGCAGTGGGCGCAAGCGAAAGACCTGCGTATTACTCGCGTCGGGTCAGTCATCCGCAAGCTGCGCATCGATGAATTGGCCCAAGTTTTTAATGTTTTTAGGGGTGACATGAGTTTCGTGGGGCCTCGGCCAGAGCGCCCTGAGTTTGTAGCCGGACTTGAAGATCGCATTCCTTACTACCGTGAAAGGCACAGTATAAAACCCGGAATCACTGGGTGGGCTCAGCTGTGCTATCCGTATGGCTCTTCTGAACACGATGCGGCCGAAAAATTAGAATATGATCTTTATTATGTGAAGAATCATTCATTGCTATTTGATTGCATGATCCTGTTGCAAACCGTCGAGGTTGTCATTTGGGGTAAGGGCGCGCGATAAAGTGGGCTATAGGGCCGAGCATGCCCCGGGTCTTTGGTACGCAGTAGCCTGTCAACCGAGTGGCTTATAATGCAAACAGGTGAGGCGTTCTGTGCTTTCCTAGATCTTAGGTCGTCGAGCCGTTAATCTGCCCATAAATAAAAGCAATGCCGTAATTAACAGAGTAAAATGAGGGGGTTACAGACCTTCGCGTGTGTCGCCCGACTGAAAACTCCGAAAACCGCTAGTGAGGTACCAAATTGGTGGTGATGTTGTCTACACTGAAACGAGTGGGAGTCGCGCTACCGTTTTTTTTGATCTGGTTGGCGAACGCATTTGCGGGCGATATCTCGCTAAACGCCGACAAACCCGCGTCTGCTGCGCAAGCGGCCAATTATGTCATTGGTCCTGGTGATATCTTGCAAGTGTTCGTCTGGCGCAATCCAGAACTTTCCGTAACAGTTCCGGTGCGGCCGGATGGTCGCGTTTCAACGCCACTGGTCGAGGATATGGTTGCCGTTGGAAAAACCCCATCCGATCTTGCTCGGGATATCGAAAAAACGCTCAGTGAATACATTCGATCACCGCAGGTGAACGTAATCGTGAGTACGCCAGCAGGCGTGCTGTCGCAAGTCAAGGCAGTGGGTCAAGTAAAGACTCCTCAAGGTATTGCCTATCGCGAGGGAATGCGTGTGCTCGATTTATTACTAGCCGTTGGCGGGATGACAGACTTTGCTGCCGGTAACCGCTCCAAAATCGTGCGTCAGGAAAATGCCACGACGATTGAGGTAAAGGTCCGGTTAGCTGATTTAATCAATAAAGGCGACATGAGCCAGAACGTCGTGCTGAAATCAGGTGATGTTTTGATCGTGCCTGAGTCGATGCTGTAACGAGCGTCGAGCAACTGGGCAAAGGCATATGGACTCTTTTATTCAAGAAATCTTTGAGCACCTAAATGGAATTTGGCGATTTCGCCGCATTGCCATGTGGACGGCGTGGGTTGTGGCAGTGGTTGGCTGGATAATTGTGCTCGCATGGCCAAACTCATATCAAGCTCAAGCTCGCGTTTATGTCGATACTTCAACAACGCTGAAGCCCTTATTGCAGGGAATCGCGGTTGATCAAGATATCGATGCACAGCTCAATTTAGTTAGGGAATCATTATTGGGGCGCGTACAGTTAAGTCGCGTGGCGCATGATACGGGTCTCGATGCCAAGGCAAAAACATCTGAGGCTCGAGATACGATTGTAGCGAAGTTGCGAGCAGCTATTTCGATAGATTCTGTCGCCGCCGGGGCCAGTCACGAGGGTCGCAGATCTGCTGATAGCGTGTACACAATTTCCTATCGTGACGCAAGTCGAGATCGTGCGTTGACCGTCGTGCGCTCTTTACTAAATGACCTTGTTAAAGATGCTCTCAACGGTAATCCAAATGACATTGACGCCGCTCAGAAATTTCTACGCGAACAAATTGCTGAATACGAAAAGCGCTTGTCGGCCTCCGAGTCGACGCTTGCTGATTTCAAGAAGCGCAACGTCGGCTTAGTTCCCGGAGCGCAAGGGGATTACTTTTCACGGCTTCAGACAGAAATTTCAGCCACCAGCAAAGCCCGAGCAAACCTCGACACGGCGCTGCGTCGGCGTGAGGCATTAGTGCATCAACTCCGTGGCGAAAGTCCGCTGATCCAAAATAATGGGCAGGGGGCTGGCGGTGCGCGCATCGGAGTCCAGGTCGGTGTCACGGATCCGGCAGCGCAGGCTAACCCAGTAGGTGGCGAATCCACGAGCTCACGTGTTGCCGTAGCGCAGGCGCGTCTTGATGACTTACTGCTGCGTTTTACTGAACGGCACCCTGACGTTGTTGCCGCACGCGCGACGCTTGAGCAGTTAAAGGTGCGGCAGAATGCTGAGATTGCTGCGGTACGTAATGGCGACTTAAGTGGGGCTGTAACGACGGGTCTTGCATCAAATCCGGTCTACCAAACGAGCCAAGTTCAACTGAACCAGACTGACGTCGAGATTGCGGCAGCTCGGGGCGAGCTTGCTGAACACGAACGAGCAGAAGCTGACTTGCGCCGTATGGTCAATACGGCTCCAGAGGTAGAAGCGGAGTTTTCAAGACTCAATCGTGATTACGATGTCACAAAGCTGCAATACAACGCATTGCTGGATCGTCTTGATAAGGCGAAAATTTCAGAAGATGCTGAAAAGACGGGGGCTGTCCATTTTCAAGTGATAGACCCCCCCGCATCACCCTTAGAGCCGGTGTTCCCGAAGCGGGCTTTGTTGTTGGTTGCAGTTCTTTTCATGGGATTTGGGGGCGGTGCTGGCTTGGCTTGGCTAATGAGCCAGCTAAGACCCGTTTTTAATCGAACATCTACGCTGCGTGAGATGACTGACTTGCCAGTACTTGGGTCCATCAGTGTAAGTATTCCTGAGCGAGCACGACGCGAGTTTAAGGAGAGCGTTAAATCAGTTTGTTTTTCTGGAGCGTCACTGTTGATAGTATTTTGCGTTGTATTCACGTTTCAGCGCCAGACGGCCGCGTTCCTCAGTGTTTTTTCCGGTCTAAGGTAAGCATACGATGAGCATTGTCGAAAGAGCGCTAGAAAAAGCTCAGCGGCGCGCGCTCGCCGAAGACGTTGCTGTTGACGGCGCGGCGCAGGCTCAAATTGAAGCCGAACATGTTCCGACAGGAATGGCGTTGGACGTCAATGCGGATCAGCAACAGACTGGGCAATCAGGCACTGGCGGCAAGCGTGCAGTTGTACATATAGCGATAGACCAGCTGCGGCAACAGGGCGAACTGCCGTCCGTCGACACCGAGAGACGAATCGCAGAAGAATATCGTCGTATTAAGCGTCCACTGGTTGCACGCGCGCTTTCGTCTGCAAACCGTGCAGATGGAGCGCGCAACCGACTAATCATGGTTGCCAGTGCTTTGCCCGGCGATGGAAAGACATTTACCTCGCTGAATTTAGCATTAAGTCTTTCGCTAGAGAAAGACATCAAGTTGGTGCTGATTGATGGCGATGTCGCAAAACCACATATCAGTACGATTTTGGGTTTGCAGGGCGAGCTTGGTCTCCTCGATGTGTTGAGAGACCCTAGTCTTGAGATTGACGCGGTCATCCATCAGACAGACGTACCTAATCTGTCGGTGATTGCTGCTGGCCGGCGCTCTGATACCGATACGGAACTCCTCGCGAGCAAGCGCATGGAGGAAGTTATGGAACTGTTGGTCGGGAGCGATCACCGACGTGTGGTCTTGTTGGATTCATCGCCGTTGCTGCTGACCAGTGAGTCGCGGGAACTGACTCGAGTCGCGGGGCAGTTAGTGCTGGTTGTCCGCGCAGGCGTCACTCCTCAAGCAGCTGTTTTCGAGGCCATACACTCGATTTCCGAGACGTGTGCTGCGGGAATCGTCTTAAATCAAGTGATGCAGAGTACTGGGAATGCTGAGTACTATGGATATGGAACATATCCTAACTATGGAGGTCAGCGTGATGGTCCTAGAGATCCACGCAGCCACTAGTGGGCTGAAAGTCAGCGAACGCAGCCAGCCTCGCTATGTTGCTTCGAGAGCGCAATATTGTTAAGTACTATTTATGGATCATGAAGGGTACTCACTAGACGCGAATTCCAAGGCGCTAATATCCGTGCGCCGAGTTTCATTAGCGAGTTATCGCTTGTCTGAGGACGCTGGTGTGGTTCTAGCCCCAGACGCGTTAGGTTCCAACGCTTGTCGCTTCACAAGTCAGCGCGGTGGACTCGACATTGTCTGTTTTGTGCATGGAGCGGCAAATATCGCTAGGTTGCAGGCGCAGGCTACTTCCGGCGTCTTGCGATTGTCAGTCGGCGATGCCTCAGAATTTCAAGGTACGGATCTTGATAATCCCTATGGCAACTTGGTTCAGATCGAAATTGATTTGCTCAATGGTCGTGTTGAGTTTTGCACGTCGTTGGTTGGTCTGCCGCCATTATTTGTGCTGAGGGACAGTCGGGGGGTTGCGCTTGGCGCGCCGACGCGCCCGGATGTGAGTCACGGCATGCCTTTGTCAGGACCTGATAAGGCGGCTGCTGCCGATATACTGCGCTGGGGGCATCCCATCGAAAATCGAACTCTCGCGGCTAACTTAAGTTTGGTGCCAGCCTGTTCGCGCGGTGCTTGTGGGCCGCATGGTGCGTTTTCGATTCAGTCATTACAGGAGCACGTTTTCAAAAGCCGGTTTGAAGACGCTAACGATCATTCGATCGTGGAGATGCAGATAGCAGCATTTCGTGAATCGATACAGCGCCTTAACCTGAAGGATGCTGTCGTCAGCTTGAGTGGTGGCCTCGATTCACGTGCCGTGGCGGTTGCTGCACTTAACCGAGACCCGACATTACTTTGCGTCACGCTTGCTGCAAATCAACGATCACTCGACTATCGGCTTGCTAGCGATTTTTGCAAGGTTCATGGTGCAAATCACAGGATGATTTCTACCGGAATGGAGTTCAGATCTGGCTTGGCTGCACGCATCGTTGAGGCGGGTCGGTTGACGTTAGGTGTCGATGCCGTCAGCCAATCGGTTGATCTTTATCTTTACGAGAAGCTCGGGTTAGGTGTCCATAGCCGGATTTCGGGAAACCTGGGCAACCAAGTGGGGCGCGGTGGGGTAGAGAGTTTAAGCGTTACTCATCCCCCTCAAGCAGTTTTATCAGCCGAATTGCACAGCGAACTCGAGTCACGCCCCTTGGAGCCATGGTATCTCCGGGGCATGCAACAGGACGGGTTTGCCCGCACTTTGTTTACTCAAGAGGTCAATTATTGGTCTACTGCAAACTACGTACTTGGATCCAATTTTGCAACGCAGGTGTCACCTTACGCGAATCGGCACCTGATTCAGTTATCAAGCCATCTCTTTACTCGTCGCCATGAGCTTTTCAGCGCGACGAGTAGACAACTACGTAAAAGAGACACATTGCATCGGCTGGCTGGGCCGGCACCCGACTACTCGTTCCAGCGGCGCTATCTAGCAGGTGCTGCTGGATCGGCGAGGCGAGTGGCAATTAATTGGGGTTGGTTAGCTGATGGGGGGTGGTCTGCCCGCTGGGTAGCCCGTGCGTTGCCAACGGTTGCAAGCGCTGCTTTGCTGAAATTAGCACCACACTCAAAAAGTCTTCGAGACCGTTTGCCGCCATTTGGACTTGTAGATTGGCGCGCTCTGGTCAAAAGTGATCTTCAGGAGCTTGTGCGCGACGTATTGTCGAGTTCGGCAGTCGCTCAAAGTGGGCTGTTCATCAACCATGCTCTGCCCAACATGTTGGATCACTATTTCAATTCTGATGCAGGCTTACATCATGGTAGTCTCGTCCGTATGCTCGAAATAGGCCTTGCATGTATGCACCTTAAGGATGAATCAGCAGCATCAGCCAATTTTGTGAGTTTAAAAAGCTAACAAATAGCCTCGTTTGCCGTTGTTTAGCACAATAAGAAACGTGATTGCTTAAATACATTTCACCTAAAAACGCGATCGGCAGTCGGCTCGTATCCGAAACGATGCGTCGCTGCTAATTCACTTAAACACCTTGCTACGCTTTGCATAAGATGGAATCTCGCGCCTGAGAGCCGTGACTTTTTCGAAAGCGATGCACAGAGCGATGAGGCACCAAAACACTGGCGAATACCCTTGAGACAGGAAAAAGCCAGCGACAAAATTACAAACTAAGGAAGTGCGAAGTGCGCGTGCTAAAAGGGGTCCATAAGGATCCGGAGTACTGTTTTTACCAGTTCTAGCGCCTGCTGCTCGCACTCGCGAAAAAGCTGAAAAATAAATAGCTATATAGACGATGAGGCCCGCAAGACCGAGTTCAACAAGTACCTGCACGAGGCTGTTATGGGCGGTCATGTAGGCGCCTCCATTTAACCCATCTACGACATAGGCGGAGCCAAGACCAAAACCAATTGGTCTTTTAACTACCGCAATGATGTCGCGGGACCAAATCAGTGTCCGGCTCAGATTGCTTGAAGTGCTTACGTTATAGTCGCTTCCGATGCTCAATAGCGTGCCCAGGCGTTCCCTTATGCTGTCTGGAATCACGTTGAGTAAAATGGAGAATGAAAAAATAATAAAAAACACACGCAAAACTTTCGAAGAAAATGAAGCCTCTAGTACAGAGCCGTCTTTTTTTTGTTGTATTGGAAAAATGCACCATCCGGCTGCAAAAACAGCCAAGGCAAGCATCCCGCCCCGCGACCCCGTAAGCACAATCGCCGTAATGATTAAAGGAACAAGCAATGCCCAGGCAACTCTTAAATAAGTCCGCGCAAGAGAGCAGGACGCAGACACCAGTGGCAGGAGCGTTACGAGTACGTATGCCGCATCGTTGGGGTCATAGGAGCTCCCTACAAACTGGGCGCGGCCAGTTTTATAAGTCAGGAGTAATGGGATTGCAATGATCGCTGCGGAGCCAGCCAGAAAACGAGACACTGCTATAACGTCGTTAAGGGTTTGTAGTGTTTGCACGATGAGTGCAACGCTCAAAAACAGAATAATGATGGCAGGCGCGAGAGTGAGGCTGTTAGATACGTAGATAGAAACGGGAATACTGATTGCGATTAATATTGGGAAAGCGACGACATATTTTTCAAGTGGGGTGGATTTGAGTCGAGCGCTTTTGTTTTTCTTAGTACCGAAATATGCAACAAAGGCCGCTCCAATAAAGCTAAGCCGTAAAAAGCTTATGTACTGAAGTGCTGGAAAGAGTTCTGATAGCCGCCCTACGTAGGCGCTAGTGTACAAACCGACCCACAGAGCTGGCGTCGAGTAGGTGGCTAGATCTCTAATCCTGGATAAGGGTTGTTGATTCAGGCTAGCCATATTCGCCATCCATGCAGCAATTAGTGGCCCCGAATGCGGCGACAGTTATTACGGACCCCGAGTAGCCAAAGTAGCGAAACAGCGCAATCAGTACTGCGCGTGCACTGTTTAAAACCAGATGCAGTGTGGTTCGAGGCGTCTCCTGAAGTGCTTTGCTAGTCGGGGTCGAACGTTTCACTTTCAACCTATTTTTACCACTGACCGTCCGATTATATATAAGGCTCAGTGCGCTGATTAATGATTGTTTATTACCATGCGGTACCAACAGGCGCTGCGTGCGGACATGTGTCGTCGGCGAGCAGGCTGCGCGTCCTTCTACGCTGACACTTTTTTTAAGTACGGCGGTCGCAATCTATGGGTAAAAGAGAGGATGCGTGACCCGCTTGATGTGAAGTGCTGTGAGAATAAAAGTCCTGATTGCGTGGGTTTCGCGCGTTGCCAGCAGTGGAACCTTCGCTGCGGCAGGAGCATTCGTTAGCGCACTGGTACTGGGTAAGAGTCAACTTGTGCCCAAAAAAGCGGCGGCCTGAGTTTAGCTTTGGCAAGGCGCTTTGTGTTTCAGTGTAAAAATAGAAAAGTGATACCGGTCTATAAATGGCAGCAAAAAGCCCACAGCTTTTTTAACATGAGGCGCCAAGGTTAGAAGTTCATCGACTTTTTATGGGCCAGTGACCTGAAGGTTTTGTATGGATCTATGGCCCGATTACTATGAGACAGTGATTAAAGGCCTACTGGGGGCTGCTACCAAGCTGATGTCAGATCCGATACGTGTCGCTCCGTTCCCCCAAGCGCCGAGGTCGCAAGCGCTGCCGGTGGTCGTGCCATTGACTGATCCTGCGCCGATACACGGGCTGCCAGTTGCGAGCTTATATTGAGCCGCTCGGGTTCCCGAGGCCGTGAATCCAGGTGTAGCAGCTGTCAAGGAATGTGCGTCCATGCCGAGAGACGCTGGCGAGGCAGAGGCACACAGCAGGCGCCATGCGGGTAGGGATGATGCACTTCCCTGACCGCCTCCATAATGTGCACCGTCGGCGCACAGGTTCCACACCGGGTTCGTTGCCGGGTAGAAATTGTAATCAATCAGGCCAAATGCTGTCTTGTTCGATTGTATGTCGCCGCGGCCCGGCCCGGTCCCAACGTGAGTCAAAATATTGTTCCAGAATTGAATTACGCCAGTGGCGCCATAGCGTTCGAAAACGGCTGAATCACGCACAATCGCCGAATCAGTTGCTGTGATGGTGCTGACAAGCGTATTGTTAAACCATACTTGACGTGATGGGGTCAATGGGTAACCGCCTACCACTATGAGGGCTGGCCCGACTGGGATCTGGGCAATCACGACATTGTTGTTAACGGTATCTACAGAAGTGCTGGCGCCTGTAGAGTCAACCCTGATTCCGGAATTAGGGCCACGAGAGCCAGGTTCTGCACTTAAATCAATGAAATTGTATCGGATTGTATTGTCATGGTTCGCATTGTTCTTGATACCAATGCCACCTGTTAGGCCGTTACCAGTGCTAACAATCGTATTGTATTGAATCAGGGAATTAACAGAAGTCCACTGCTCAATTCCCATCCCTCGGTACGTGCTATCGGTTAGGTCGGTGATGAAATTATTCTGAATTAATGCGCCGTCGCATGCTTCGATCGTAATTCCCGTTGGATTTTCTTGCGTTATTTGATTAGTACCGCCATGTATGTAGCAGTTCTGCACAACAATGCCTGAACACCTTACGGTAGGGGTGCTCGCGCTGTTTATATATCCAACCACGATGGGTCCATAGTACCAATTTCGGATCTCGAGCCCGTCTATCGTAATATACCCTTGCAAAGTGCCGCCCAGCGAACCGCTGGATTGTTGTTGATGGCATCCAATAACGGGAACTCCATTTGGGTTGCTAGTCGATGTGCCGCCGCAGTCGAAGATGGCGCCAAGCGGAATTGTGGACTGGATGACCGTTTGGTGAGTAGCGTCACCGCCTGCGATCGAGAACGCAGGTACGTATGCTGACGTCCCAGAGTAGACACCTTGGTAGCTGGCAATGTTGTAGACTCCGGGCAGTAGACCTACTCGTTTGCCAGCATAGGTGGACCGTTTTGAATTTAACGCAGTCAATGACCAAGGTGACGACTTGGTGCCTGAATTTGTGTCCGAACCAGACGGCGAGATATAAAAATCAAAACTAGTCGTTTGGGCTGACGCGATGCGCGAATAAAACGCGCCCATCGCAGCCGTTCCTACTAGGGCGCCACTCATCTCAAGGACGCGTCGTCGTGTGATCGCTCGCGATTTGTCTACCGGACTAATTTTATTATCAGCCATACGTCACACCTTGTTTTTTAACAAATGTCGATTTTTGATGTCGCCTAAGTCTTAAGCATCTTGGGGCAATACTAGCGCAATTCTGAACAGGATGAGCCTCGCGAGTCCATGCACAAACGCCGTCCGTAGAACCTATCATTAAACCTCAACGTCCGTACATACGTAAACCGGCTAAATGCGCGGGACAACCCACAGTTCATATCAAAAGTGCAGAGCTGAATAAAACAGCGGACTTGTACCGCAGCTGATCATCTCCCGAAGGGTAGCTAGAAACGCCACTAACCTGAAGCGTAAAACACTCAATAAATTCATGCCGTGACCTGAGTCGCAAACTTGGGGGAATTTCTTATGACCGGCCTGTGTAGATTGGGTCAGCCTGACGTCAAAAATCCAGAATAACGGAGTGCATTTTCGATTTTTTCAGCAACCCGCGGACCTGATTCCAGGTGCAAAATGGCGACGCGGCCTCTTGACTTTACCTACATCCGGATTTCAAGGCTGAGGCTCGTCCTGCCGAGCCGTTTCAGGGCGTCGATATACGCCCTCGTCTGACTCGTAGAAGTGCTGCACTCCACACAACGCGAGCATGTACAAAACAAGAAACGACAGCGAAAAGTTTCTTAGCTCATCGCGATCCGCGAGTGCGATCACAAGAGGAAGGTTGATCGCGAGTGCCGTCGCCAAAGTCCAGCGAAGATCCCGCTTCGCTGACTTCCATCCGGCCCACCACAGCACTGTTGCCGGCACGCATACTAACGCCGTGTGGAGTTTCGGCACCGGAACACCAGCAGCCAGGATCGCACTGAAACCCACGTAAGAGCGCGGATCAGACCAGAATTTCAAGTTCTCGAACAGATAAAACTCAACTGATCCGCCCCGGTGACCGGACACCGAGATTTTGATAGTCCAGAAAACGGCCGCAGCCACGATACTCGCACTGCCGAGCCACCAAAGCTTGCGCCGTGGAATGTTAATTCCGTCATCGCCCCAGTACCGAGCGAGGATCAGAAGTGGCATCAGGATTGCGGACTCTTTGTTTGCAACAGCCAAGGGCAAGGCGAGCAGCAATAACGGCGGATATACCGCGGCGGCCCAAACGCAAGCTGCCAGAATGAATAGTTCTGGGAAATCATACAAATATGCCCCCTGCAGAAACACAAGGGGCAAAATCACCGCATAACATATCGGACCAAGGTCTCTCAAAGCGACATTTCTAACTCCAAATCCTGGCGCAAGAGTGCGCAGCAATAGCAAATGAAAGAAAAGGCATAAAAAAATTAGTCCGATCGCGATGTGGTAGGCGAACGCGAAGTTGAGCGTCCATCGGGCCGGCGTACCTTTAAAGTATCGTGCTCGCACGCCTGACGCCTTCATTAAATAGGGTGCCAGATACTCCTTTGCGGAGGCTGGAACCACATTGGCCGTAGCTGTTACCAGATCGGGAACCAACACCCGATAAGCCCACGGCCGCGCCGCTTCACCGGCGAGCATCGTCTCAAAGCCGAACATGCCCTCCGCATCCTCCCGGAACCCCCAACGCGCCATGAAAGAGTCGACGCATACAGCTGCCGCGCACCAATACGCTAAAAGTAATAATAGTCCGTAGCTCTTTCTTACGGCCGCGCCGCTAAGGCCGCTACTTCCGGGGCGGGACTTACTCAAACTTGTCATGGCAAGTTCCCTTTATTTGTCATCCGCGGACAGTGCACAAATGCATAATCGTGTCTAAGGGGTGGGTATCAGCGGACTTGAACGGCTAAGCGGAGGCGTAGCGCCTAATCCGTTTCTCTACACCCACGTTAAGATTTTTTGAGAAAACTCGCCACCCCACCATAGAGCGCGCGACTCTCAGAGTGATTGACCAAGTTTAACCATCGAATCACGGTTAAAAATACCATGACTAAGCAGGATTTGATAAGAATGGTGACAAAAAAGCCGCCGGAAAAAAGGTGACTGTATTTAGCGCAGACCCATACTGTCGCACCTAGGGCGGTCATGCTGATCGCGCGTCGCCACGGAAGTTTGATAGCGTTTAGCCGACCCGAAATGTGCTGCTCGACAGCTAGCCGAAATACTGCGCCTAATAGCATCGCCATAGCGGCGCCGCGCACACCAAAAAATGGAATCATGAGGGCAAAGAGAGGTACCACGAAACACAGTACAGAAAGAGCAATTACAAATGTGGTACGTGTGCGTCCTGCTGCTAAAATACTGACGCGAACAAACTCAGAATTGGCGCTCACGATAAGAAAGAGGGTAATAATTGGCACAACATCTGCAGCAGACGCGAACCGGTTCGCTGAAAAGACTTCAATCACTTCTTTGCTAAAAAGTGATATCACTAGCCAAAAAAAAACAAGCATAAAATTCATCAAAATAAAAGCTGTAGGAACAAGCGTTCCTTGAGAATCGCTCCATGCGTGATATTTTTTACCATCCCATGCCTGACTAAATGGGCTGTATACGAGCGTCACAATTGTTTGGCTAATTCTGTTTGCGAGCGAGTAAATGCCAAGATCGCTCAGCGAGCCAAGTCTAGAAAGAAAAAAGCGATCTGCGCTGGCCACAAGACCGCCAGGTATTCCTGCCATACTCAGTGGCAGACCAAACTGGACGTATGACCGAACAACGGGCCATGAGATTCCTCCAGATTTCGAACGTGGCCAGTATGGGACCGTACTAGCAGCGCTAATAGCGCTTACTAGGACGTTTGCTATTACTATGCCTACTAAGCCTGCCTTGAACCAGAACAGCGCCAAAAGGCTAAACAGTATCTGAGCGATCAGCCTCATGATGCTTACTTTGAAAAAGTAAGTGGAGTCGTCATTCTCTCGCATCAGTGTAAGTAGTATTGAAGAGAACCCATCAAAAAAAAGTACAAAAGAGCTGATGACGATATATAACCAGAGCGCTTTATCATGAAGGAAAAAGACAGCTAGGGGGATTGAGAGGGTAGCAATAATAAGAATTGCAGCTACGTTAGCGATCGTGGCGAGAGCCACCGCCGATACGATCAATTCGTGGCGTGCTGACGGTTCGCTTTCGAACGGGAGTCGCCGAAAAAGCGACTCACCAATTTGCAGCCCAAAAAGTCCAGCCATAAGAGCATTTATTGCCCCGATGATTTCGAGTACACCATAGCTGCTTGGCGATAAGGCGTGAGTGTAAACGGGCAGTAGTAGCACGCTCGCTATATTACGGAGCACGTTTGCAGCACCATATTTAAGTGCGTTGGCTGCAAAACTCGAACGCTTCATGTCGGTCCTCATTGACTTATAGATACGCGATTTAGCCTAACAGATGTCGATAGATCAAAGACATAAATTTGTTGACAACCAGAAATAGTTCTATCTAACGCGGCATGAGTGATGCCATACGCGCCGATTATTCGGCGTTCTCGATTGCTCAACTGGCGAAGTACTTCGGTTGGCATCGCGGCCCGATACCGGCTGGTGCTGGGGCTGTCGAATGCTCTGAGTGAGGGCTTGTATCAGGGAAGCACTTCGGCACAGACGCTGGCTTGTCGAGTGCGATCAGCGGGCGCAAACCAAAATATTTATTTTCGGGCAACGCGTCAGAGACGGTGATTATGCAATCGGCTGTTTGAGATGTCTTGGCCGAGTATATGGTGAAGCAAAATACGAGGTCTTTATTACATTTAAACCTTTCCAACACAGTTACTCGCGTGCAAAAAACATCCGGAATGGCCTCATGGGGATGCACTCCCATCGCCCTGCTGCGGTGCGGGGCGACACGCTTGATTTAGTCACTTAATGCCTCTAGTCTGTAGGACTAGTGAAATTACTTGGACTAATTCCTGAGCCTCCTCTTGACCCGCTGAGCTGGTCTGGGTCTTCTGCCCATCTTTTTAGTGCCCTGAGCAAACGAGGCGAGCTTGCGTCAGCTCGTGAAGTGCGGTTGCCGGTAGCGCAGGAGGCTTGTTATAAGCTTCTAACTGTTAGATTCCCACTTAAGCGTTGGCGTACCGCGTATCACGGCTCTGTTGCCCGGTTTTCTGCTCTCTCTAGAGTAGCTGAAAGAGAGGTCCGTAACGCTTTAGACATTACTGCGGTTCTTCAAGTCGGCGCGTGGTTCTCGATTGGTGCCCGCGTGAGGCAGCCCTGCTTCAGTTATCACGACGGAAATGCAGCGCTTTGGTATCAGATGTATGGTCGCGGTTTGAGCAGTAGCTCGGAAGTCCGCCGGCATTTAGCCTGGGAACAAAAGACCTACAGTGAAATGCGAGCCATTTTCGTCATGAGCGCCTGGCTTGCGTCTTCTTTTAAGAACGATTTTTCTGTGCCGAGTTCCAAGATACACGTTGTTGGTGCTGGCATTAATTTCACTCACCTACCAGCATTGAGCCCTTTAGTTGCCAAAGAGCCAAAGTTCTTGTTCGTAGGTCGAGACTTTGAACGAAAAGGTGGCTTGGATCTGCTGGCCGCGTTTAGAGAAGTACGTCGAGAAATTCCTGAGGCGACCCTAACCATCGTGGGTCCAGAATCCGGTCCGCTAGAGGCCGGTGTCATATTTGCGGGCTATCTCAACAAATCACTTCCGGCAGATATGGCGCGTTTGCAGAAATTATTTCAAAGCGCGCTTGGCTTTGTTTTGCCATCTATATACGAGCCTTTTGGAATCTCTCTGCTGGAGGCAATGTCGTATGGAGTCCCGTGTATTGCGGTTGATCGCTGCGCCATGCCAGAGATTGTGTTGAACGAACAAACTGGACTTATTGTTCCCTCTGGGGACGTTAAGAAACTGGCGACTGCAATGATTGCACTTGCAAAAAGCCCTGATACGGCTGCGATATTTGGCCGTGAGGGTCGTAAGCGCGTCGAAGAACATTTCACTTGGAGCGCAGTAACAAAGAAAATTTCGGATGTCATCAATAGTGAAATAGGAAAAAAATAAAATCAGAAGTTTATAGGCTCACTCGGGTATGTTTTTTGCAGCGGATGGCATCTCGATTGCTGTGCTTTAAAACACAGCGCAGCCACGAGTAATCAAGTGGTCTGCAATCACAGATCGGTTTATATGTATGGTGCGAGAGTCTGTGTTTCATCATATTTTTTCAAAAGCCGAGTATCAATGGGCTGCGATGTGTCTTTATTCGTTGGTCAAAGTGGTGTCAGCTTTGCCACTTATGTCGCTTAGCTGATGGACTAATTTGTATCAAATATCTTTATGAAAACCTTAATCCTGATACCTAGTTGATTCCATCACAGATACCAATCGGCATGGTCAGCTGAAATGCGCGCTCATTCCTCGCATCGTGTTAATGCAGCTCGGGCAATAATTCGTGAAGATACTGGTCAGTAATCTTCGCCATATTGTGATGAGTTTTTATGTAGTTAACAGTAAGGAGCTTCTTTTCTGGTGTGATCTCAAGAGTTTCTTTTAACAAAGTGATCAGCCTTGCAAGTTCCTGGGCATCTTTTGGTTGTGCTAAGTATCCACGCCCATCCGCTAGGAGCTCAGGTATGCCGCCGACCGAAGTGGCGATGCACGGTATTCCTGCGGCCATCGCTTCGAGAATGACACGTGGTTGTCCTTCGTTAAGGGATGTAAGTATGAGTGCATCGGAAGCGTTCATCAGCTCCGGCACGTCCATTCTGGCACCGAGATACTTAACAGTTTGACTGAGCCCGGTAATGGTCGTTTGTCGTTCCAGCGCAGCGCGTTCTGGGCCATCACCCGCTATGAGAATTATAAGGTTGCTGCGCTGAGTTATTGGAATTAACTTTGCAGCGGATATCAGGGTCTCAACATTTTTTACTTGGGTAAGACGCCCTGCAAATAAAAGTACAAAAGTATGTGGTGCGATCCCTAATGTATGTCGTAGGGCGGCTGAAACATGTTTGTCGTTTGGCCGCACCGCAACGCCATTTGGAATGTACGTCAGTTTACCGACTGGTACCTTTAATGTCTCATGTAGGTATTTGTATATAGTGCTGTCAACGACGGAAATCTTATGTACGACGCGGAAATATCTTAAAAAACATCGTCGCTGTGACGGATCGTCACGAAACTGGTCAGTCGAGTGCTCGACCATCACGACGCGATGTGCTCCAGCAAGGCGAGCAGGAATTGCGCATAAGACGACTGAGGTTAAGTGGTGTAGCAGTAGCGAAGTGACCTTGAATTTCTTAACAAACCTGTAAATTTCAAGAGGATAAAGAATTTTTCGTATCCCAGGCCGTCGCGATAAAAAATTTAGGTCAACGCACTGTATTCCTTCTTTTATAAGCTCTTGTCGGATAGGTCCGTCAGAGTCGTGCACTGCAAAACACACGACGCGGTAGCCGCGTGCTTTAAACTGTATCGCAAGGTCGGCTGCAACGCGCTCTGAGCCACCGATTTGATAAGAATATAGTGCTTGCGCAATAACTGGCGCCGTGGCCGTTGAGTCCCATCTTCGTTTGTTCTTATCCAGGTTAATGACGGGCTCCGCCGGTCTATTCGGATTGGTCTGCACTCGCCATCATAATGATATGTTAGTGTACAATCAAAGCCTTAGCTTGAGCGAGGTAACCTGGAACGTGTGCGGAGTCGTCGGCCTTTGGTCCCCGAACAGCGTTGCCACGCCTGGTGTAACGGCAGCTATGGCCCGAGCTCTTGCGCACCGTGGACCTGATGACTATGGGCTAATGACCCTCGATGGCAGTCGGCTCGAGTTTGGGCACCGAAGACTGGCTATTCTCGATCTTTCGCCCCTTGGGCACCAGCCGATGTTATCGGCCGATGGCCGCTATTGCGTCGTCTTTAATGGTGAGATTTACAATTTCCGGGAAATACGGACGCAGCTTCAAGGCTGTGGTCACTCGTTTCTTAGCGATTCCGATACCGAAGTGTTGCTTGCGGCGTTTGTGGAGTGGGGCCTGTCATCTATTCATCGTTTTCGCGGTATGTTTGCCTTTGCTATTTGGGATAGGACTTCTCGTGAGTTGCACCTGTGTCGGGATCGGTTTGGCGTTAAGCCGCTTTTTTATGCACTAAACGGTGGCAGTCTTGCATTTGCTTCAGAGATGCGGGCTCTGCACGTAGCGGGATTTACTGGCAAGCATGTGAACTCAGTCTCGGTTGCTGAGTACATCCAGTACGGTTATACGAGCGCACCCCGCAGTATTTTCGCAGCTGTCAGGTCAGTGCAACCGGGCACAGTGGTAACGTTTCGGCTAGATCTTGTCCCGCACGAGACGCGTTATTGGGCTCTTAACGATCTATTTTTGGGGCCTGACGCTGCACGGCTTCGTGTTGAGATGAGTGCTCTTTCGGATTCGGCTTTACTTGATCATGTTGAGGCATCACTCGCTGCGGCGTTTCGCTATCGCATGGTTGCGGATGTGCCCGTAGGCATTTTTTTGAGCGGTGGGATTGATTCGTCGCTATTGACGGCGGTTCTTGCGCGGCAGTCCACATCCCGTCTCCGCACATTCACGATTGGTTATGGCGGCTCTGAGTTTGATGAAACGCCGTATGCTCGGATGGTCGCCAAGCACCTTGGGACGGAGCACACGGAGTTTATTGTCTCCCCGAGTGAAATGCTGGGACTGTTTGAGCGTACGCAGGAAGCGAGCGATGAGCCGATTGGTGACAGCTCGCTTATTCCAACGGCAATGGTTTGTCAGCTTGCGCGCCAGCAGGTCAAGGTTGCTCTTTCTGCAGACGGAGCTGATGAGCTGTTTGGTGGTTATGCACGATATGATATTTGTGGCAATCACGTCCGTCGTCTAGGAACCTTTCAGGGCGCTTTCCAATGGCTCGGTGCGGAGATGCTCGATCGGCTGCCGGCATCCGTAGTTGCTGCGGGCTACAAAGCCGTTTTGCAGCGCGGCCAGCGCTACGCCGGAATTTCAGACAAAGTCCGTAAATTTGTGAGAATGTCGCGTGCGCGTAGCCCATTTGAGGCGTACGAAGCGGCTATTTCAGAGTGGGATGCAAGCGCGCTCACGCGCTTTGGCGTGCCAACGAGTGACGTACATCGCGAGGCCTTGAAAGTATTTAATGAAGGTAGTAGTGATTTCGCAGATCGGTGCATGCAGTTTGATGCAGCGCGTTATCTGCCCGGTGATTTGCTCACAAAAGTAGATCGTGCTTCCATGGCTGCCTCTCTCGAAGCAAGAGAGCCTTTCTTAGATCACGAGTTAGCACGTGTGGCGGCCGCGTTGCCGTCAAAGTGGAAGATACGTGGTGGTCAGAACAAGTACGTACTGCGCCGCCTGCTTGACCGGCACTTTACGCCTGGAGCGTTTGATAGACCAAAGCACGGCTTTTCGGCGCCAGTGGGTGAGTGGCTTAAAGGGCCGCTGCGCGAGATTCTTCGGGAGGAGCTATCGGCGAGCCGCGTGAAGCAATTTGGTTTGCTAGACCCGATTGCCGTTGAGAGGTCAGTACAAGGATTTCTCGGCGGTGGCGGCGAGGCATCTGCCGCTGGCATTTGGATTTTATTGCAGTTGCAGCGATGGGCTGGGCGATGGCTTAACTCTGGAGTGAGTGATGCAGCAAGTGCAAGCGCCGCGCCCGGTATGGTGGCAGGGTGAGTATCGCTATGATTGCGCTGGTGGTCTTCTGGTCATCTTGCGGCATGATGGTATACATCTACGCAGGATATCCGATGCTTGTGCGGATCGCAGCACGGCTCTTCGGACGTGATCCATTAAAAGCGGACGGTGAGCCGACAGTTACTGTGATTATTGCCGCTTATAACGAACAGGCGGGCATCGCTTTAAAACTCAAGAGCCTGCTGACACTTGATTACCCTGCAGGTCGATTGGATATCATTGTTGCATCCGATGGGTCAACAGATGGCACTGACAAGATTGTAGAGTCTTACTGTGATGCCGGTGTCACCTTGCTGCGTGTCGAGGGTCGCCAGGGAAAAACAGCATGTCAGAATGCAGCGGTAGCCATCGCTCAGGGGGATATTTTGGTATTCACCGACGCCACAACCCGTCTTGATGATGGTGCGCTAAAGGCGCTGGTTCAGCCTTTTGCAGATCACTTGGTTGGTTGTGTGGCAGGGTCGCTTGTGTACGAGCAAGGGGGTAGCAGCCTGACTGCGAGTGGCGGAGTTGTGTATTGGTCGTATGAGCTGTCGTTGCGCGCTGCCGAGAGCAGGTTGAGCTCATTGGTTGGAGTCAGCGGATGTCTATATGCCGTGCGACGCACAGTCTATCAGCCGATTGATGCGCGTTTAATCAGTGACTTTGTCATTGCGTTGCGAGTTTGGGCGCAAGGGCTGCGCACTGTTCTTGAGCCCGCTGCGATTTGTTTTGAACAGACTCATGATCATGCGGCAAGTGAGCTTGCTATGCGGGTGCGCGTGGCTATCCGTAGTATCAATGCGTTAGTTTCCGAGCGCCGTATGCTAAACCCAGTTCGCTATGGTGCATTTGCCTGGCAACTCTGGTCGCATAAACTACTTCGCTATGCGTCTCCATTTATTTGGCTTAGCGCATTTATATCAAATCTTTGGCTGGCGAATAATTGGTTGTATTTCGCTTTATTGGTGGGGCAACTCGCTTTGATCATCGCGGGTCTCGCAGGTTTTGCGCTTCATGATCGTGGTTTTCGGCTGCCGCTACTGAATAAGCCGTATTATTTTCTTTTGACCAATGCTGCCTCATTTATTGCAGCGCTTCGCTTTATGTCTGGCGAGCGGATGGTGACCTGGAAGCCGGTGCGCTGAAGATTTTTATCTGCTGAATTATTAGCGCGACGTTTTTTACAAGACAGCAACAGGTGTTCTACTGAGTAAAACGAAGGACCCTATGTGTCTGAGTTGGGTTTTTTTCGAGTTATTTGACCCCTAGCGCTCTTTTAAGCGTCCGTCGATCGCCTCCCACTCGCCAGCTCTGCTGTAGGAGTGCAGGTGGGACAGCTCAGGCAGAACCGCTGCTTCGATAAAGATCGATTCGCGCTCGCGAGGGGCCATCTGCAGGCTCTCAATCTTGTTAAATGCTAAGCCGTCGCCGTAAGTCGTACTGCAGTCTTGGCTTGGTCGCCATAAGACGCCATCGTGGCTGAAGATGGGACCTGCGCTGCGTGCTCGAAGCGGATTTGTGTTTAAGGGTTGAGATGTGACTAGTTTCCAAGGCCCGGTCAAGGATGGCGCTGACCATAGATAGGTGAGCGGCACAGCTCCTGCGACGGTAATCGGAGAACTAAACATGTACCAGCGGCCTTCGTGCTCGAAAACGGTGCTATCAACGGTACGCAGGTTCAGTAACGTACATTCATGCACCCAGTTGTTCGGAAAGTGGCGTGCTCGGTATAAATCTACAGTACCTGCTTGGGCAGATTCCGGAATCATAAAAACCTCGCCTGCGTGCGCGAACACATGCGGGTAGGACAGGTGATAGTCGCGCTCTAGCGCTGTGCGCACATCTTCCAAACCGCCTGTGTCGGCGATCCGCGCAACACTCAGCACTGCTTTATCTTTTTTAGTTTCAAAATTCTCGAAATAGATCCAACTATTGCCGTCGTGGTGAATCAGAAAAGGATCTGCCCAGAAGCCATCTGGGCGACCTTGCAACCATATGAACTTTTGCAGCGCTTCGCGACTGGAATCGAGGTAAAGGGGTACACTTGTTTTGCGCAGCGCAATACGCCAAGGCCCTGACTGCGGAGGAAGAAGTAGCCGACGTTTAATGCGTCTGAAGACGCTCTTGGCCAGCCACTGGCCAACATCAAGGTTTGATGGTGTTCTGTAGAGTGCAGGGTGTTGTTGAGGCAGTTGTACTCGCCCTAGCGCGTCTACCGTGGTTGGTCTGGAGACGTGAAGCTGGTTTAGGCAGCGAATCACGAAATGCGTGGTAGACCAGTACGGGGCGAAGCCGTTTCGGCTCATTGATGGAAACGGGGATGTCGGGAAGTGCGCTTCCGCAAGTACAGTGCCGCCATCGAGTGTCTCGTTTAGAGCCTGTAAGACGGCACCGGATGTGGGTGCGTTCTCGATCAACTCCCATAAGTAGGGAGCCGCCCCTCGGTAGCGCGTCGGATCGCCATGATGGTAAGACCAAATTCCGTAACGTGCTTGAGTCAGGATGGGACCGTGCAGGATGCGAAATCCAAATCGCAAAATAACATCAAGGCGTTGGTTTGCGACTGCAGATAAATCATCCGCGCGTAATCGGTCAATGAATCTACTTTTTAGTGGTTTAACGTCGATGATTGACGTGTTTTGCATTAGGTCCAAGCAGTCAACAGACGCGGTTGGGTCTGGGTAGGGCTTAAAGCGCGCGTCTAGATATTTTTGGTATACTAGATACCCGATTGCGCGCCATGAGGCGCTACTTGATAGGTGTCTTACGAGCCACTGTAGCCTGGTTTTAGGTTTAGTGCTTGGAGCCGCATCAGCGCTGTTACGGATAAAACATACGGTGTGTGCAAAGTTGCTCGCGGCAATATCGTCTAGAATCTGGCGTGCGAAGGCGGGAACCTGATCACCGTCGATCATAACGCCGATTCGTAGTGCGGGGCCCGCCGCGGCCGAGTGATAAAATTGGCGGTTTAACGAGAAATCGACAGCAGTTGAGCAACTCAAGGTCGCGACGCTTTGGTGGCTTTGGTGCATGAGTGCCGCGGTATTCTCGGTTATGGCTCGACGCGCTGACAATCGTGCCTTTGCTTGATTTTAAGACAATATAATAATAGCGTAATTCGAGTAAAAGTTGGTTGCTTCAACAGCCCAACGCATTGATCGCCTGCTAAACTTGGTTTTACAGACGGGGCGTCTTTGGCGCGTCTGGCCCCAGACACTCCACAAGGAGAGATTGATGTCCGTGTCCTTGCGTGAAATTCCGGCCCAGCAACGCCGTGAGGTTCCGCTGCTTGATCTGAAAGCGCAGTATCAAAGCTTTAAGGCTGAATTGCTACCAATTCTGGAGCGGGTTTGTGACTCGCAGGCGTTTATTCTCGGCGCTGAGACAACGGCTCTTGAGACTGCGGTCGCGCAATACTGTGGTGCAGCGCAGGGAATCGGCGTGTCATCAGGGACTGATGCGCTGCTGCTGGCGCTGATGGCTTTGGGCATAGGGGCAGGGGATGAGGTGATTACCTCTCCGTACACCTTTTTTGCGACCGGCGGCACGATCGCGCGTACAGGGGCGCGACCCGTGTATCTGGATATTGATCCTGACACTTTCAACTTAAGTCCCGTCGCCGTGCAGCGCTTTATTGATGAGCAGTGTTCTGTGGGTCCCGAGGGTTTAAGACATCGTGCGACCGGTGGGCGTGTGCGCGCCCTGATGCCGGTACACCTATATGGCCAGTGCGCTGATATGGCGCCGTTACTCGCCATTGCGAGCCGCTATGATTTGAAGCTGATCGAGGATGCGGCGCAGGCGATAGGCTCCGAGTATCAGGGTACGCGGGCCGGTAGCATGGGTGATGTTGGATGTTTTTCGTTTTTCCCTAGCAAGAATCTGGGCGCTTTTGGCGATGCCGGCTTGTGCACGGTCAACGACCCACTATTGGCTGAGCGGCTGCGTGTGCTGCGCGTCCATGGCGGCAAGCCTAAGTACTACCACTCGCTGGTTGGCGGTAATTTTCGCATCGATGAGCTGCAATCTGCAGTCCTCAACGTCAAGCTTCGCTACTTGGACGCATGGACCGCTGGCCGGCAGCGTAATGCCGCGCGCTATGGTGAGTTATTTGCGGCCTCAGGTCTTGAGGGGACTGTAAAGCTGCCTCGAGCGGAGTCAGGTAACCGGCATATTTATAACCAGTTCATTGTTCGTGTGCCGGATCGCGATCGCCTGAAGTTGCACCTCGCTGAGCGCGGTGTGGGCTCTGAAATTTACTATCCGTTGCCGCTACACCTGCAGTCCTGTTTTGCGTACTTAGGCGGGAAGATTGGTGACTGCCCTGAGTCAGAGCGTGCGGCGAATGAGACGCTGGCATTGCCTGTGTACGCGGAGCTTGAACAACATCAGCTGGAGTATGTCGTAGCTGTCATCTGCGCGTTTTACGCTTAACAACTGCCGCATGCATCAGGTGTGGTCACGCGCTGCGGTTGTTGGGCTCGGTTTAGCGGTTGGTGCGGTATTTTTGGTTTTGGCTTTTCGTGGCACGCCGCCAGATGCTGTCTGGAACGTTCTCAAGGCCGGGCATTGGGGCCTGCCGCCCTTGATCGTGCTGGTCGGTACAGGGCTTTTTATTTACGCTAAGGTGGCTCGTTGGAGCTTGTTGCTGGGGTCACCTGCCGACATCTCGAGTGCGCAGCTAGCAAGGCCCGTGCTCGCTGGGCTTGCCCTCAATTCGCTTATCCCGCATTCGGGTGAATTCGTGCGGGCAGTTTCGCTCAATCGTCAAACCGGGCGAGCCTCAGCGGGCGTCTTGTCATCGATTGTCGCCGAACGGGTTTTTGACCTATTTGGGGTCCTACTGCTTGGGGCTTTCGCGCTGCCGTGCCTGCCCGTTACAGCCTCCCTTGAGGCCTCGGTGCGTCTGCTCGGTCTGGTTGCCGCCGTGCTTGCTGCGTGTATTTTATTAGCCTTGTGGGCCCCGCAGCGGGTTTTGGCTGTGGCGCAGCTGTGTGCTCGATGGCTGCCAGTGCAGCCGCGTGAGTGGTTCTTGCATCAATTGACTGACGCCTTGTTGGGTATAGCCCCGGTGCGCTCGGGCGTGACTGCGTTGCGCGTCCTTGGTTGGTCACTTGTGCAGTGGCTCGCGGTGGCGCTCGCGGTTTGGGGTTGCCAACGGGTGATCGGTTTTGATGCCGGCCTGCCGGCGACCTTGCTCGTGGTCGTGGGTATCGTCGTTGCGTTCTTGTTACCGAATGCGCCGGGCTACGCGGGGTCCGTGCAGATTGCTTTTGCGGTGACGCTAACCCCGCTGCATATCAGTTCGGTGTCAGCGATCGCCGCGTCAATTGTTTATCAGCTTCTTATGGTGTTACCGCTCGTGATCGTTGGACTGTGCTGCCTGCGTGCGAGTCTCAAGTCCCGTTAGGACACTTTGACGAACTTTGCAAGCGTCGAACGTTTCCAAGTCCCCGATGCCCAAACGGGTTGGTATTAGCCTGTGGTCTCTGCCAGTAGTTGGCGCTCCCAGCGCAACGCATCGGCAACAATTGTATCGAGTTGATCATACTGCGGGTGCCAGCCCAGCTCGTGTCGTATGCGCTGTGCTTGAGCAATTAATGTTGCCGGATCGCCTTCCCGTCGCGGCTCTTCAATAACCGTCAATGCCTGCCCGGACACGCGCGCGACCGCAGCCAGAACTTCACGGACCGAGTAGCCATGTCCATAACCGCAATTGAGCGTGATTGAGCTACCGCCACGTCTCAGATAGCGAAGCGCCGCCAGATGCGCTGACGCTAAATCTTCCACATGAATGTAGTCACGTATGCCGGTACCATCTTTGGTGTCGTAGTCGCTACCAAAAATTGAGATATGGGGTCGCTTTCCAACCGCGTGTTCCACGGCAACCTTGGTTAACAAGGTTGCCCCAGGCGTGCGTTGCCCGATGCGACCTTGCGGATCTGAGCCGGCCACATTGAAATACCTTAGCGCCACGTGTCGTAGGGGCGTCACTAAGGATATATCGCGCAGCATCCACTCGCTCATCAGCTTGGATGTGCCATAGGGATTGATGGGGTTGGTGGGAGTCTGCTCGGACGCAATGCCGCTGTCCGGCGTGCCATACACCGCTGCTGTCGAGGAGAACACAAACTGCTTGATCTGTGACGCGACGCAAGCCTCGAGCAGCGCGCGCGTGTTGGCCGTGTTGTTCTCGTAATATTTTAGAGGCTGTGCAACGGATTCGGGCACGATGGTATAGGCTGCAAAGTGCATCACCGTATCGATGTCATGTTCCTTGAGGATCTTTGTGACCAGCGCCTGATCGGCGGTGTCTCCGACGATCAATGGTCCGTGAGTGACGGCTTTGGCAAAACCGCGCGATAAATTGTCCAGGGTAACCACGCGCTCGCCGGCATCGCCAAGCTGGCGAACGACGTGGCTGCCGATATAACCCGCGCCTCCAGTGACCAAAATACCGTGCTTGCTCATGGTGGTTTTTCGCTTTAGACCTGTCAAAGAATGGCAGCATACCCCTTCGGCTTTTCAGGAAGGTGAGAACCGCGCCGCACTTTAACTTAACGCCCCCTCAAGGGGCCTGCTTCGGCATACTAAGGCCATGACTGACCGAGTAATTTCTGGGGCTCCCGATGAGACGCCCTATGCCCGACTGACGCCCGATACGGTCGTCCGGGCGGTCGAGCAGGCTGGATTTTTGTCGGATGGACGGGTGCTTGCCTTAAATAGCTACGAGAACCGGGTCTATCAGGTCGGCGTTGAGGATGCGCCGCCGGTGATCGTCAAGTTCTATCGACCGGGTCGTTGGACGCGACCAGCAATTCTAGAGGAGCACCAGTTTGCGCTTGAGTTGGCTGGTGCGGATATTCCGGTGGTGGCGCCACTGCGCATTGCGGGGGAGTCGCTGCTGATTCACGACGGGTATCCGTTTGCCGTCTACCCGCGCCGTGGTGGGCGCTGGCCAGACCTTGATAGTGCCGAGGACCGGATACTCATGGGGCGGTTCCTCGGCCGGCTGCATGGTCGTGGCAGGGCAGGGCACTTCACCGACCGCCCGCGCCTCGCGCCCGCGTCTTGGGCCGCAGACTCGTCGGCAACAATCTTGGGTGGTGACTGGCTGCCGGACTATCAAGTGGACCGGTACCGAGAGGTCACTGAGCAGTTAATGGACGGTATTGCAGCAGCGTTCGAGGCAGTGGGGCCGATTGGGCGGCTGCGGATACACGGTGATTGCCACCGCGGTAATATTCTCTGGACGGCAACGGGTCCCCATTTCGTGGATCTGGATGACTGCATGACGGGGCCTGCCGTCCAAGACGTCTGGATGTTGCTCGCAGGTCAGCATGAGGAGCGGTGTTCTCAGCTGCGGGACCTGTTGGAGGGTTATGAACAGTTCGCCGAATTTGATCGGATAGAGCTTGCTCTGATCGAGCCATTACGGGCGTTACGTATGATGCACTATGCGGCTTGGCTTGCCCGGCGCTGGAGTGATCCTGCTTTTCCGAAAGCGTTTCCTTGGTTTGGTGGCCCGCGCTACTGGGATGATCATGTGCGTGAGCTGACTGAGCAGTTGGCGGCACTTGATGAGCCAGCGTTGCGGGTATGATGGTGTGGCGTATACAGTGGTTGTCCGTGGTCTTTCTAGCGCGGTTGGAGTGGGTTCATGCAAGGTCAGTTGCTCGTGCGGTGTGCTCAATGGGTCGCGGTGTGTGCCGTGCTGGCTGCATGCCATCCGGCCGAGGCACCGCGCGGACGTGCGCCTGACGTAGCCCATACGAGGCCGCCAGAGACGCTGGCCGAAGTGAATCGCGCCATGGTGGTGCCGGTGACAGTGACTGAAAACGCGGTGCCTGTAGACTTGCGATTTGACATACCGTCAGTGCCGCATGCTGGGCAGCCCTTCGAACTCCGTTTGGCTGTGCTGCCGCAGGCGCTGGCCCACGCGGTGATGGTCAGCTTAGAGCCGAGCGAGGGTTTAACAGTAGAGAGCCCCCAACAGCCCACCGAACTTGGCAAGGTAGAGGCTGGCAAAGTGCACCAACTCACTGTGCGCCTACTATCGGCCGAGATAGGCACGCGGGTGTTACGGGTACGAGTGACGCTCGATCTACCGGCGGGTACCGATTCGACGGTATTTGCCTGTCCTATAGTGATTGTGAACAACGCAGCCAGCTAAAAGTAGGGCTCTGCGGTCTCAAAACGGCGATTTCGATCAGGTTCGCGTTCAGTATTCACTGCGTCGTAGCGAAAAGAAGCTATACTAAGCGGCTAATTAAAGGGCTCTACATCCAGAGTCCGAGACAGGCACCCGAGTGATTTCAAATCTCCGCAATATTGCGATTATCGCCCACGTTGATCATGGCAAGACGACCCTTGTAGATCAGTTATTGAAGCAGTCAAATACGTTTGATGCGCGCACCGTTGTGCCCGAGCGCGTGATGGACTCGAACGATTTGGAGCGTGAGCGCGGAATTACAATTCTGGCAAAAAACACGGCCATCCGATGGAAAGACTACCGCATTAACATTGTCGATACCCCGGGGCATGCTGACTTTGGCGGCGAAGTAGAGCGCGTGCTCTCAATGGTCGATTCGGTATTGCTGCTAGTTGATGCCGTCGATGGACCGATGCCGCAAACGCGGTTTGTGACCCAAAAAGCATTCAAGCACGGCTTGCGTCCTATTGTTGTGATTAACAAGGTAGATCGCGATGAGGCGCGCCCAGGGTGGGTGCTTGACCAAACGTTTGATTTGTTTGATCGATTGGGCGCGACCCACGAGCAGCTGGATTTTCCGGTGGTTTACAGTTCAGCGCTGCGAGGTTTTTCGTCGCTCGATCCAGAGCATCGCGGTGGCGATATGCAAATCTTGTATGAAGCGATCGTTAAGTACTGCCCGCCGCCAAAAGTGGATACGGACGGTCCTTTGCAGCTTCAAGTCAGTCAGCTTGATTACTCGCCCTATGTGGGGACGATCGGAATTGGTCGTATTACCCGCGGCACCATTCGGCGCAATATGCCAGTGTCGATCGTTGATCGCGATGGCAAGGCGCGCACGGAACGTATTGGCCAGTTGCTTGGGTTTTTAGGTCTTGATCGGGTTGAGGTCGAGGAGGCGAGTGCCGGCGATATCGTTGCCTTTGCTGGCATTGAAGCGCCAAAAATTTCGGACACGATTTGTGACCCAGAGCACCTTGAGCCACTGCCAATGTTGGTGGTTGATGAGCCAACGATTAGCATGACTTTTGAAACGAATACCTCGCCATTTTTTGGTAAAGAGGGCAAGTTCGTGACTAGCCGGCAATTACGTGAGCGACTGCAGCGTGAAATTCTCCATAACGTGGCCTTGCGCGTTGAGGATACAGAGGATCCGGACAAGTTTCGGGTATACGGTCGCGGTGAGTTGCACCTCGGCGTGTTAATCGAGAACATGCGCCGCGAAGGCTATGAGCTGGCGGTGTCGCGTCCACAGGTCGTCGTGCGCGAGGTGGACGGGGTCCGGCAAGAGCCTTGGGAACAGGTGACGGTTGATATTGAGGAGCGCTCGCAGGGGGGTGTCATGCAGGCGCTGGGTGAGCGTGGCGGTCAGTTGACAAATATGATCAACGACGGTCGGGGTCGTGTTCGCCTTGAATACATGATGCCGTCACGTGGGCTGATTGGTTTTCAGACTGATTTCAGGACACTGACCTCGGGAACGGGCCTCATTTACCATGTCTTTGATCATTACGGTCCGGTGGTTGATAAGCGTTTGGCACAGCGGGCTCTGGGCGTGCTGATTTCGAATGGTGAGGGTGAGGCGCTGGCGTATTCCTTATTCAGCTTGCAAGAACGCGGCCGCTTGTTTATCGGTCATGGAGATGCGGTGTATGAAGGCCAAATTATTGGCATCCATACGCGCGACAATGACCTTGTCGTTAATCCACTGAAGGGTAAGAAGCTGACCAATATGCGGGCGGCTGGTAAAGACGAAAATATGGTGTTAAGTCCACCCATTCGCTATACCCTTGAGCAAGCGATGGAATTTATTGATGATGATGAGCTCGTTGAAGTGACTCCGACCAATGTCAGGATTCGCAAGCGCTTCCTGAAAGAGACGGAGCGGCGCCGCTCGGAGCGTTGATGCTGTAGCGGGTGGTGTTCTGCTATTGAGGTGGCTATGAAGCAGTATGTCCTTGTCTATACGCTGGGTCTTATAGCTTTGAGTGCTGCAGGTAGTGGACGGGCAGACGACCAATACACAGGGCTACGCTCCCCTTACAGCGATTGGTCCGTGTTCGCTGAAGCTGACCACACAGACAACGTGACGCTCGCTTCGAGCGCTGTGGCCGATACGATCGAGACGGCTGGCGTGCGTGGTGGTCTTTATCGCGACACGGGGCGATTGATTGCTGATATTGCCGGCACGTTGCGCTACGAGCAATTCCAAAACCACACGTTTGATAGCGACACGCGCGGCCAGTTCGTTGGCACCGTGTCCTACGCAATTATTCCGGGCCGTTTTAAGTGGATAGTTCAAGATACCTACGGACAGGTCGTTGGCGATGTGTATGCGCCGCCCACACCGCAAAATCGGGTGAATGCGAACTACCTAATGACCGGGCCCGATGCGAATGTGTCTATAGGCAGTGGGTTTGATCTGTTAGCGGGTGCGCGCTTTGCGGCGGCCGATTTTGCGAATAGTTCGTATGGTAATGTGGTCAATGATCAGTCGCTAAGTGCGCATGTGGGTCTACGCGAGCGCCTTTCAAAGAGCAGTTCCGTATCACTTAACGGTGCGTATACGCGGATAGCCTACCAAGGCAGTCAGTCGCCGACTTTCGATCGTTCCGAGGTGGCCGTGGCATATACGTCTCGGTCAGAGCGCGGCGGAGGTGCGATTGAGCTGGGTGCCACGCAGGTCAAGTCTGACCAGAGTCTGGTAGGGTCGCAGACTTCACCGCTGGCACGGCTCATGTTTTTTCGTCGGCTTACCCCATCGTGGAATCTCAATGTTAGCGGTAGTCGCGAATTTCGAGATAATGGTTTGGGGCTGCAGTCAGCTCTTGATGCTTCACAGGTTTTGAACGGGCAAGTTGTGCCAGTCAGCGCTGGCGGCAGTGATGCCGTTGACTTGCTGCTGGCGCAAAGTCTTAGCCGTACAGATTCCGTTAGAGTGTCATTTGATTTTGTGAGGCCCCGCACGTCGATCGCGGTTAGTTCCTCGTTTCAGAAAGATCGCTACCCGTACAGTGCCACGCCGTTGGATCGTGAGTCGTGGACGGTTGGTGGAGGTATCAATCGCCGTGTACGGCCGCTGTTGACGGCCCACCTGCGTGCGAGTGTGACTAACCGAGCCCCCGAAGGCGCCTTGCCTGGTGATCGCACGACACAGGAAGATGCTGGGTTGGATTGGCAGGTTGGGCGGCTGATGCTGGTGACTCTTGGCTACGAGCATGCCAATCGTGCAACCGATGTTGGTGGCGCGTCGTATCAGTACAACCGAATTGCGCTGCACGTGTCTTATGGGGTGCCCGAGCATCATCTTAAGTTTCAGCAAGCCGCGCCCTCCGAGTCTGTGAGCATGACGCGCTAGTGTCCATCGCGCCGAGAGTAACCTCGGTCGTGGCGGGGTGTGGATAGGGGCTCATGTCAGACGCACCAATAGCAATTTCTCGCCGCGTGAGTGTCGCCCCCATGATGGATTGGACCGACCGTCACTGTCGGCAGTTCCATCGGCTGTTGGCTCCTAGAACACTGCTTTATACCGAGATGGTTGTGGCGCAGGCTGTGCTGCGCGGTGATCGTGAGCGCTTGCTGGGATTTTCTCCCGAACAAGGCCCGCTTGCCTTACAACTTGGCGGTTGTGATCCAAGCGCATTGGCCGCGGCCGCGCGCGTTGGTGCCGACTGGGGCTATGACGAAATCAATTTGAATGTCGGTTGTCCGAGTGATCGGGTGAAAAACGGGCAATTTGGCGCTTGCCTGATGGCGCGGCCCGAGCTTGTTGCCGAGTGCGTGGCCGCGATGCGCGCGGCTGTCACTGTGCCCGTGACTGTTAAATGCCGCATCGGTATCGATGATCAGGACAGCGAAGAATTTTTGCATGCCTTTATTGATACGGTTACTACGGGCGGATGTAGTACCTTCATTGTGCACGCGCGTAAGGCGATTCTCAGTGGGTTAAGCCCAAAGCAGAACCGCGAAATTCCACCGTTATGCTATCCGATAGTCTGGCGCCTAAAGGCACTACGCCCGTCATTGCAAATTGTGATCAATGGCGGTATCGCGAGCGAAAGCGGCGTTGAGACGCACTGGCAGCATGTGGATGGCGTGATGATTGGTCGTGAGGCATACCATAACCCCTATTTTATCGCGACGTGCGATCGGCGCGCGTGGCCGGAGGGGGCGTTGGTGGTACCCGATGCTGTCGAGGTGATAGAGCGGCTCGTGCCCTATATCGATCGTGAACTTAAACGACACGTCCGGCTGCACTCCATTACGCGCCACCTCGCAGGTTTATTCGCAGGCAGGCCGGGGGCGCGTGCGTGGCGGCGTAGCTTGGGCGAGCTGCAGGCACGGCCGGAGGCAGACGCAAGGACGCTATTACAGCTCGCGCGGGATGTGAGTCGGGTTTGCCTACCGGCTGATGGATGAGATGTATATCAGCTGATGGATTGCTTTATCGTCCGTCGTGTTAGGCCGCTGAACTGTGTGTTTGGACCCCTACCGTCGGTATTATGGTAAATCGAGTATACTTTTCGAATGGACAATCCGAGCGAGCTTGCGATTTTGTTTGCCGATGTGGTCGGCAGCACGCGCTTATATCAAGTGCTCGGCGACAGCCAAGCACGGCAGGTGGTTGGCGTGTGTATTGATATCATGAAAGTGGCGACTGAACGCCATGGTGGTCGAGTTATTAAGACCATGGGCGATGAGGTGATGGCAACATTTGCGACACCCCTAGCCGCTATTGAAGCCGCCGAGTATATGCAAAGACATATTGCGGCTAATGACGTGTTGCAGGCTGAACCTGTGCGCGCGTCGATTCGCATCGGGTGTCATTTTGGCGCTGTGGTGCAAGAGCTGCGTGATGTCTTCGGTACTGCAGTGCATATCGCGAACCGATTGACTAGTCAGGCTAAGGCGGGGCAAATCGTGACCACTGCGAGTGTCGTTGAGCGATTGACGCCTGAGTGGAAAATGGCGATTCGTCAGATTGATGTGGCAAGTCTGAAGGGCCAAAATGACCCCACGGTTCTTTTTGAAGTCTTGTGGCAGGACGACGATCTGACGCACACGGTGTCCTCCATTGCCTCGCTACTCACAGCGGATCGGCGGGTCAGTGCGAGCTTACAGTTGGATGTCGATGGACGCTCCTGGTTGCTAAACGAACTATCTTTAGCGGCCACGCTTGGACGTGCCGATTCAAATACCATCGTATTGAGCGGCGCACTGATATCGCGTACGCATGCGCGCCTCGAATTGGTCAGGACGCGGTTTCATTTGATCGACGAGAGCACAAACGGCACCTATGTCCGTTTTGATTCAGGTGTCGAGCGTTTTGTACGACGCGATACGCTCGCGCTGGAGGGTGGTGGGCTCATCGGTCTCGGAGCCCCACCACAGCCACACAGTGAAACGGCCATCCGTTTTCGTTGCAACGATTAAGACGACCGATGCGGCTAGAGTCTTAGACCGCGTTTCGCCTATAGCCGCTTAAGAGCTTCGCTCAATTCGGTTTGTAGGCTGGCAGGCAGCCTCGCACCATACTGCGAGAGCTCCGTTTCCAAGCTGTTCAGTTCCTCGCGCCACGCGGCTTTATCGACTTTCAGCAGCTCTTCGAGAGTTCCGGGCTCAAGGTCTAGTCCTTGCATGTCAAGATCGCTCGCATGTGGCATGTAGCCGATGGGTGTTTCGTGCGCCGAGCCGCGGTTGCTGACGCGTTCAGTAATCCATTTGAGTACACGTAAATTTTCACTGAAGCCAGGCCATAAAAATTTACCCTGCGAGTCCTGACGGAACCAGTTGACGTGGAATATTTTTGGCGGATTCGTCAGACGCTCATCAAAGCTGAGCCAGTGGCGCCAATAGTCACCAAAGTTATACCCAGCAAATGGCTTCATGGCCATGGGATCGCGACGCAGCACGCCAACTGCGCCCGTGGCGGCAGCGGTGGTTTCTGAGGCAACGCCGGCACCGACGAGCACGCCATGTCGCCAGTTACGCGCTTCAAATACCAGTGGCGCCAGCGAACGACGCCGACCGCCGAAGATGATCGCGCTGATCGGCACGCCGCCAGCAGCTTCTGCCTCATGGGCATAGTTCGGATTTTGACGGGCGCTCACCGTAAAGCGCGAGTTGGGGTGTGCCGCGGGGCCATTTGTGGAGTCCATATCGCGGCCCTGCCAGTCCTTGACGGGCGTGCCTGCGGGCATTCCTTCCCACCACGGCTCGTTCTCAGCAGTCAGAGCGACGTTGGTAAAGATCGCGTTGCGCCGGACCATCTCATAGGCGTTGCGGTTGCTTTTTGGGCTCGTGCCCGGCGCCACTCCGAAGTAACCAGATTCTGGATTGATGGCCCAGAGGCGACCATCCTTGCCTGGGTGTAGCCAGGCAATGTCATCACCGATGGTGCGCACTGTCCAGCCGGGCAGTGCGTCGGGTGGAATCAACATAGCCAAGTTTGTTTTGCCACAGGCCGAGGGAAACGCTGCCGCCACGTAATGTGTCTGTCCCGTTGGGCTGTCGAGCGCCACGAGCAGCATGTGTTCTGCTAGCCAGCCCTCATCACGCGCCTGCCAGCTTGCGATGCGTAGCGCATGACATTTCTTGCCAAGCAGTGCGTTACCGCCGTAGCCCGAGCCAAAGCTCTTGATAGAAAGTTCCTCGGGAAAGTGCATGATAAATCGCTGGTCAGGGTCCAATTGTCCGATGGAGTGTAGCCCACGGACGAAGTGACCTTCGCGGCGTATACGTTCAAGCGCGGGTGTGCCCATTCGCGTCATAATGCGCATATTAAGCACGACATATGCACTGTCGGTGATTTCAACGCCACACCGTGCTAGCGGCGAATCAATAGGTCCCATGCAATAGGGGATCACATACAACGTACGTCCACGCATGCAGCCAGCAAACAGCGAGTCCATTTTTTGATGCGCATCACTCGGAGCCATCCAGTGATTGTTGGGACCTGCGTCGACTGGGTCCTTCGTGCAGACAAAGGTTAGATGCTCAACCCGCGCGACGTCATTGGGCGCGGAGCGATACAGATAGCTTTCCGGGAAGCTGTCTGCGTTCAGAGGCAGGCACTCACCGCGGGCAATTAACTCACTCGTTAGTGCAGCATGTTCCGCATCGCTGCCCGTGCACCAGTGGATGTGGCTCGGCTGAGTCAGCGCGCGCACCTCATCGATCCAAGCGTCGAGGCTTTGTGGAGTATGCTGGTGGGGTGCGCCGTGCGCATCGGTTTGTACTGACATTCGTCTCAACTTTCCGCCATTCCTCCCATCCGGAGGGTGGCCGATTATACGAGTCGCGAGGCGGTTCGGGTGCGGACTCAGGCAGATGGTGCGACTTTAATTTGGTGTGCCGCGTGGGGGCCGTCTTGAGATGCGATCCATTGCGGGTGGAGCCTGGGCGTTTGCTAAGTATTTTTGATATATAAAACAGATTGTTATAGATCTAAATCGATGTTTTCTCGGAAGTTGAGGTGCCAAGGGCTACCGTCCCAACGGCGGGACGACTCGTTTAATTTAAGGGTCTAATGTGGCCCAGGTGATGGTCGGCATGCTCACAATGCGGGAACTTCTGGGTAAAAACGGTCCGCTTGCAGCGGCGCTCGAGGGGTTTCGGCCGCGTCGCGAGCAATTACAAATGGCTGATGCCGTCGCAAGCACGCTGGAAAGCCGGGGCACTTTGGTGGTTGAAGCGGGCACCGGTACCGGCAAGACGTTTGCGTATCTGGTGCCTGCGCTTTTCTCGGGTCGGCATGTGATCGTGTCGACCGGTACCCGCACCTTGCAAGACCAGCTGTACCACCGTGATCTACCGCTCGTGAGTCAGGCGCTCGGACGGCCTGTGAAAGTAGCTTTACTGAAAGGACGTGCCAATTATCTGTGTCGTCACCGATTGAGTTTAAGTATGTCATCAGCGGACTTGCCGGGTCTTGAGCGGACAAAACAACGGGCACTGGCGCGCATCGAGCGCTGGAGCCTGCAGACAGAGAGTGGCGACATCAACGAACTTGAGTCAATACCCGATGCCGATCCGATATGGCAATCCGTCACTTCAACGCGTGAGAATTGTCTAGGCCAGGAGTGTGGCGAGTTTCGCGCGTGCCATGTTGTTAAGGCGCGCCGTGAGGCGCAGTCTGCTGATATTGTGATTGTAAATCATCACTTGTTGCTTGCCGATATGGCCTTACGTGAAGAGGGTTTTGGTGAGTTGCTGCCGGGTGCGGACGCCGTAATTTTGGACGAGGCGCACCAGTTTCCAGAAGTTGCCGCCCAATTCTTTGGGTCACGTGTGAGTTCGCGCTCGATTATATCCATAGCGCGGGATACCAGTGTTGAGCTGCTACGGGCAGGTCTTTTGGAGACGAATGCGCGCAGCGCGCTTGAACACCTTGAGCTGCATGTGACCGCTGTACAGCGCGCCTTGTCGGGTCTTGCGGAGCGCACCGACTGGGCCGCTTTGCCCGATAGTGTGCTGGAGAGCTTAAATGAGTTAGCTGAAATGCTTGTAGCGCTCGGCACGCAACTGGACGAGATGGCCGCGAATGCCGCTGGAGTCCGGCAGTGCAGCCGGCGGGCCCTTGATACGGCACGCCGCTTGGTAGAGATTTTGCAGCTGGACGATGCAGCGGGGCTGCGCTGGAGCGAGAATGCGGGCCGCACCTGGAGTGTTGAGTACACGCCTTTTGAAGTGGCAGAACGTCTGCAAGCGCAGGTGGACGCGCGTCCATGTGCGTGGATATACACTTCAGCCACGTTGGCTGTGGGTGATGATTTTAGTCACTACACCCGCCGCGTTGGCGCGCTGTCTGCTGAGACGCTGTTGATTCCTAGCCCCTTTGATTATGAGAGTCAGGCGCGGCTGTATCTGCCGCGCAATCTGCCAGAGCCGAGTGATCGTGGTTATACAAGTGCAGTCATCGATGCCGCATTGCCACTGATTCAGGCGGCGGGTGGTCGGGCGTTTGTGCTCTTTACAAGTTATCGTGCGCTTGCCGATGGCGAGCGTTTGCTGAAGTCCGCGCTTGGTGCTAACGCGGGCTTTCCGGTGCTCGTTCAAGGTGAGGCGCCGCGGGACGCATTGTTGCGCCGGTTCCGCGATTTAGGAAATGCGGTCTTGCTGGGCACGGGTAGCTTTTGGGAAGGTGTTGATGTGCGCGGACCCGCGTTGTCGATAGTCGTCATTGATAAACTTCCCTTCGCTTCGCCTGATGATCCGTTGTTAAAGGCGCGGTTGGAGGGCTTAAAGCGTGAAGGTCGTAATGGATTTATGGAGTATCAGGTGCCTCAAGCCGTATTGGCACTAAAGCAGGGTGTGGGGCGCTTGATCCGCGATAACCATGATTTTGGTGTCGTCATGCTGGGTGACCCTAGGCTACGAAACCGGGGCTATGGGCGTGCTTTCCTGCAAAGTTTGCCGCCGATGACGGTTATCGACGATGGGGATGAGGCAGTGCGCTTTCTGCAACAGCACTTGGGCTCTCTGGCGCCAAACAGCAACACATGAAAATATTAAGTCTTGATACGGCGACCGAAGCGTGTAGCGCTGCATTGCTGGTTGATAACCAAGTCGATGAAGTCTTTGAGGTGCTCGGGCGTGGTCACGCGGAGCGTATTTTGCCCATGGTGGCTGAGGTGTTGCGGCGTGGTGGACTTGAGCTTCATGACCTTGATGCGATTGCGGTTGGTCGTGGTCCGGGCGCATTTACGGGTGTGCGCATCGCCATTAGTACCGCTCAGGGCTTGAGTTTGGGGTCCGGCGTGCCCTTGGTGCCGATTTCCGAATTGTATGCGTTGGGCGTGCGGGCGTTAGGTCAGCATCCCAAGATTCAGTTCGCGCTTGTGTGTTTGGATGCACGTATGGGCGAGGTGTATTGGGGCATGGTGGCGCGCACCAAGGATGGCTTTGGTCTTGTCGATGAGGGTCTGGCCGCTCCGGCTGACGTGCCGCTGCCGGTAGAGCCGCTTGAGCTGCTCGGGGTGGGGCATGGGTTTCGCGCCTATGAGCGACTGTGTGAGCGTGTGCGCCCGCGGGCCGCGCATATCGACGTCGATATGCTGCCGCATGCGGCTGACATTGCGTATCTGGCAGTGGCTGAAGTGAAGTCTGGGCGCATGGTCGCGGCAGCTCGGCTTGAGCCCACGTATCTGCGCAACGACGTGGCTATGCGCTCAACGAAGCCATGACGGCATGATAGTGTGTGACTATTTGGTGACTTTGGCAGGTATTTGCTTGCCAGAGTCATTTAACGGTCATAATTTAGCGATCAAATAGCAGTAACGACAGCCAGCGGCGTGACTCCTCTATGAATACCCGCACTATATTGATTGTGGAAGATGAGCGACCCATTCGGGAAATGATCGCTTTTGGGCTGAAGCGGGCGGGGTTTACTATTCTCGAGGCTGAAGACAGTCGCAGCGCCCGTGGCCTTATTGCGGATCATCGCCCGGATCTTGCATTGGTGGACTGGATGTTGCCGGACGTGAGTGGGCTTGAGCTGACCCGATTGCTCAAAAAAGATAAAAATACCGCTGAAATCCCTATTATTCTGCTAACTGCGCGCGCGGAGGAACAGGATAAGGTGAGTGGTCTCGAGGGCGGAGCAGACGACTATATAACGAAGCCCTTTTCACCGCGTGAACTGCTGGCGCGGATTAATGCTGTGCTGCGCCGAACGGCTGGTATGCCCGCTGGGGAGACGCTAGAGGCCGGCGGTTTGGTGCTAGACACGGCGGGGCACCGCGTAATGGCCGGGGGAGCCACTGTGCCACTGGGCCCAACGGAATATCGTCTGCTAGAGTTCTTCATGACTCATGCAGAGCGGGTGTATAGCCGTTCGCAACTGCTCGATCGGGTTTGGGGCGGTAACGTGTACGTAGAGGAACGGACGGTCGACGTCCATATTAGACGCTTGCGCAAAGCGCTCGAGGCATTTAACTGCGATAGCCTGATTCAGACAGTCCGTGGAGCTGGTTACCGATTCTCGCTCCGCCCTGTATAAATAGCGATTACTCCATGGGTGTGGGTCAGTGCTGCAGCGGTCAATTACCAGTGGTTGGTCTTTTGCAATAGCGCGCCTCAGCGGCGTCATCATTGCAGCCTGCGTTATTGGCTATTTGCTGCACGCTACATTCGCTACAGTGCTCGCGGTGTTGGCGGTGTATCTTGCCGTGATGCTGTGGCGCCTGCATCGGCTAGAGCAATGGCTGCGGCACCGGCGCACCGAAGATCCGCCGGACTTTCAGGGTATTTGGGGCGATATTGTTGCGCTGGTAATGCGCATTTATCGGCGGAAACAGTACCATAAGCGCAGAATTCTGGAGCTGTTCCGCGAATTTCGCCGCGTGACCACAGCGATGCCCGATGGCGTGGTCTTATTGAGTCCTGAGCGTGGTATCCAGTGGTTTAACGTCAATGCGGCGAGACTTTTACAGTTGCGCCGCAAATTAGACTACGGGCAGCGTATCGAAAATCTGGTGAGGGACCCCGATTTTTCCCGGTATCTTTCAGTAGCGGACTACAGCCAGCCAGTTATTATCCCTTCATTCTTAGACCCGAGTATTTATCTGTCGCTACAGATCGTTCTTTATGGCACAGAACAGCAGTTTCTACTGGTACGCGATGTGACCCGTGCCGTGCGCTTGGAGGCGATGCGTAAAGATTTTGTGGCGAACGCCTCACATGAGCTGCGCTCACCGTTAACTGTTGTTACCGGCTACGTCGATGCACTGGCAGACGATACGCAGATTGATCCTGCTTGGCATGGTCCCTTGGAGGAAATGCGCAGGCAAGTGCAGCGTATGCGGGCCGTGGTTGACTCGCTCATCGAGTTGTCGCGACTTGAGTCGTCCACGGGTGAAGCGCCGCTGGTCGAGATTGAGGTCGCAGGCATGCTTTCATTGCTGCAACGAGAGATTTTTTCGCTGGAGACGCGTCCCAATCAAATACAGCTGCTACTTGATACGAGCGCGAAATTATTAGGTTCTGAGCAGGAAGTGCATTCAATATTTTCCAATCTGATCAGAAACGCCGTGAAGTACACGCCGGTGACCGGCAGTGTCGTTATTCGTTGGTGGGAAGATGAGGCAGGGGCACATTTCTCAGTGAAAGACACAGGCGTGGGGATCGCCCAGCACCATTTGCCACGGTTAACGGAGCGCTTTTACCGTGTGGACCCAGGTCGAGCGCGCTCAACCGGCGGCTCGGGGCTTGGTCTTGCGATCGTCAAGCACGCGATACAGCGGCACGGGGGAAGCTTAGACATTCAGAGTGAGGAAGGTGTTGGTAGTGAGTTTATTTGCCACTTTCCGCGGCGTCGCGTCGTGTCCGAACTTGGCTAGACGTGCCTAGTCAAAAAAGGTTCCCTGTTCCGACACGAATTTGTCACGGTACGCCGGCACATTAAGGCTTACTGGATATCGCTGGGGACAGTATGAGCGCGGCAAATCCTCCTAGTGCCTCGACCCTGCAAATGCGCTGTGTGTTCATTTCTGATGTGCATCTCGGCTTTAAAGGCTGTCAGGCCGATTATCTACTCGATTTTTTGCGCAACATCGACGTCGAGCAACTGGTTTTGGTTGGTGACATCGTCGATCTCTGGAGTCTCAAGAAGACCGTGTATTGGCCGGTGGCGCATCACGACGTCTTGCGCAAGATACTGCAAATGGCACGCTCCGGTGTCAAGGTGATTTATGTTCCCGGTAACCACGACGAGGGATTTCGAGAACTGTGTGGGGCTGAGGTGGCGGGAATCGATATCCGGCGCGACTTCATCCATGAGACGGCAGACGGCAAACGGTATCTCGTGGTTCATGGTGATGAGTTCGATGGAGCGGTCGCATTTAGTGGCTTACTGCGTCATGTTGGCGAGTGGCTTTATGACGTGATCCTTTTTGCAGCGCGACGCGTTCACGCGGTCCGCCGGGGCCTGGGATTTGGTTATTGGTCGCTCGCATCGTGGATTAAGCAGCGGGTGCCTGATGCGCGCCGCTATACAGAGCGCTTTGAGCAGGCTGCAGCTCATGCGGCTGCGCGGGTCGGCCTTGATGGAATTATTTGTGGCCATATTCATCGCCCCGGGATCCGTACTGTGGATGGCGTGCGCTATTGCAATGATGGAGACTGGGTTGAGCACTGTTCGGCGTTGGTTGAAGATCGCAATGGTCGGCTGTCCATTCTGCACTGGACAGGGCAGGTTGGCGCGGTCAGGCCAGTTATTGTGCAGGCAAGCGAGACTGGAGTTGCGGCGCTGGATCATGCTGCCTGAGCGCGCCTTGGCATGAAGGTTGCGATTGTTACTGATGCGTGGCATCCCCAAACAAACGGGGTCGTCACGACGCTGTCGCGTACCGTTGAGTGTTTGATATCGCTGGGGCACACGGTGACGTTAATGACCCCAGAGGGTCTGCCAAGCATTGCCTGTCCGACCTACCCTGAGATCCGCCTTGCGATGTTTCAAGGCCGGCGTGTCGCGCAGTGGTTGGAAGACGAGCGGCCCGATGCATTGCATGTCGCGACAGAGGGGCCGCTTGGGTTGTCAGCGCGTAACGCGGCCTGCCGGGCGAACTTTGCTTTTACCACCTCGTATCACACGCAGTTCCCGCAATACCTTCGGGCACGATTCCCAGTGCCTCAGCGGGTCTCTTACGCTCTGCTGCGCCAGTTTCATAGCCGCGCTACTCGCACGATGGTGGGCACGCAGCAGGTGCGTGACGATCTACGTAATCATGGCTTCAACCATCTAGTGCAGTGGGGTCGCGGGGTAGACACAGAGTTGTTTAAACCACGCGTCGATGAGGGTCACGTTTATCCTCGTCCCCTACTCATTTATGTAGGTCGTGTCGCGGTTGAGAAAAGCGTCGAGGATTTTTGTCGCCTGCGCGCAGCTGGCACCAAAATGGTCATTGGCGCAGGGCCTGCGCTTCAAGATTTGCGCGCGCGTTATCCGGACGTTATTTTTACGGGCTTTAAGTACGGCAGTGAACTTGCTGAACTCATGCGGTGCGGCGACTGCTTTGTGTTCCCAAGCCGTACCGACACCTTCGGCCTCGTAATGCTCGAAGCTATGGCGAGTGGGCTACCCGTGGCTGCCTACCCCGTGGTCGGACCAATTGACGTTGTGCGCGAGGGTGTTAGCGGCTGTTTACGTGAAGATTTGGCTGAGGCGGTCACAGCGGCCTTGAAACTCGACCCGCAGGGTGCGCGTCAGCAGGCGCTGGAATACCGCTGGGAAAATGCGACACGGCAGTTTATGGGAAATCTTGTCGAGTTGCGCCACCCCCTGGCGCGGCGCCGGATGGCGAGACGTTGCTTTAGTGCGCGTCTTTTCGATTAAGGGGCTTTAGCCATTTTGTTTCTAGGCAGTGATGGCGCGTCGCGAGTAACGCGACCAACAGCTGCTGCCAGTGAGCCATCACAGCCGGATGCAGTGCGTCGTTCGGGTGCAGGGCAATCCGTAGGCGTGGTGCGCCACGCAGCTGCGCCAGGCGGGCGTTGTTCCAGCGCAATGATAGGGCGCGACGCCACGGAGTGCGGGTCGAGTAGACGAGACTTGGCGCATGCAGAGTCTGTGCGGTGTCCTGCTGGATCGTGGTGTCTATGAAATTATCTTCAGTTCTTAACAGTATTAGTCTGTCTCGCGTGCAGGTATAAGCCAGGCCGGTCTTATGCAAGGCGCGTCTGGCCCCTGTGCTGAGTAGCCACGCGGGCGCCACGAATCCTGCAGGTGCTATGCGCATGCTTTCCAAAACCGCAAGCCCGCGATGTATCAGATCGGTGGCGTCTGCTTCGCTGAGGTTTGCAAACTCACCCTCCCGAGCAGTGAGCAGTCGGCGCTTTATTAATAGGTGCGGTAACCACGACTCAGGCCCTGTGTCTGCATGATGGTAGCCGTGTAGTACGATCTCATCGCCGCGTGCGACCCGTCGCTGAATCGCCTGTACAAAATCACGGTCACGGTCAGCGCGGCATGTGCCATGGTATTCCGGCACAACGAGCAGTGTCGTAGGTATTTGGTAACGATCGAGCAAAGATAAGAGCGGCGCGCAACGTGACCAGGTGGCAGGTGCGACGTCGTGTACGGATATCGAAAACATTGGGGTCAGGTGGCCGGCTGCAGATCGAGCAAAGTTTTTGTGAGGGGTTGGTGCAATAGGCGCGCGTAGTGGCGGAGTTGTTTTGATAGAGCGATATCCCACGTGTAGTGGCGTAAGACGCGCTCTCGGGCTAAGCGACCACTGTGAACCGTGTCTTTGTCAAACGCTCGGCGCACTGCGTCGGCGAGCGCCGCAGGTCCCGTGGGCGGCGCCAGTTCACCTACCGTGCTGTCGATAAGTTCCGGCATCGCCCCAGCCGCGTAGGCAATTACCGGTAGGCCGCAGGCCATCGCCTCTAGCGCAACCAGCCCAAATGTTTCTTGGCGGCCGGCGTGGACGAGCGCGTCGCAGGCGCTGAGCGTGGCTGCAAGCGCGGCCGGGCTCCCTAGGTAGCCTAGCCGTGTCACATATGGGTTGGCCACTGGGTCGGGCGCAGAGCCAATGATCAGTAAGTGGTAACCCTTACCTAATAATTTTGTCATCACAACAAGATCATTGACGTTTTTCTCCGGCGCGCAGCGACCAGCAAAGACCAGCAACCGTGTGTCCGGTGACAATCCGAGTCGGGTGCGTAAGTGCGGATCGCGGTGGAGGGGGCTAAAAATATTCGGATCAACGCCCAGAGGTTGGATGGCTACATCCTCGATACCCGCATCGCTGAGGCGGTTGGCTACCAGGGCGCTAGGCGCAAGCACTAAGTCAAATCGACCGTACAATGAACGTAAGTAGCGTGCGGCAACGGTGCCGCCAACTTGCCCAAGGCGATGGTCGGCGAGTCCTATGATGTCTGAGTGGCAAAATGCGATGCAGGGCACTTGCAGCCGGCGTGCGACCGCTGCAACTTGCCACCCCATTAGGTAAGGGTCCGCCGCTTCGAGCAGGCCGGGCCTCAGTTCCGTAAGCGCGCGACGCAACGCGCGCAGACGAACGGGGCATCGATAGCCGGCTCTAAGCAATGGGCTGCCGAATTCGATGATGCCGCCTTTGCTGCCCCTGTCGTGCGGACCTGGGACGAACAAGGTGTGCCGAAGCTTGCTGTGTTGGTTAAGCCACTCGTGCTTGGCAAGCAGATAGCGCCTGACCCCACCGCTCGTGGGCGAAAAGAATAAGGTGGCATCAACCAGATGAGGCTTCACGCTTAGTTTTGCTGTCACAAACACGATCACTGAGTATCTCAGAGTCGCATGACGTTTTGGTGACGTCATGTCCGTGATCAGGCCCGCGACCCCGTTGGAGCGCGCATTCGCGTGGGCCAGTCAATTAGGCGCTCACTGGGCTTAACTTATGCCGGGTTCTGCGGTGTAATAGGTTTCCATTGCATTCGTTCGATTTCTTTTACTTGAGGTATTGCTTGCATGCTTAAGAAACGACACCTAGTGAGCATCGGCGCGCTACTGTTGGTGGTTATGGCGGGCTCCAGCGCGATTGCTCAAGTGCGCGAGACGCTCAGGATCGTCGGTTCCTCAACGGTCTTCCCGTTCGCCACAACGGTTGCTGAGCACTTCGGTAAGTCAGGTAAGTATAAAATACCGGTGGTGGAGTCAAATGGGACTGGTGGCGGGTTTAAGCTGTTTTGCGGTGGAGTTGGTCTTGATACACCCGATATCATGGATGCGTCACGGCCCATAACCGCATCGGAGCGCGCCGCTTGCCTCGCGAAGGATGTGCGCGATATTGATGAAATTAAGATCGGCTTTGATGGGATTGTGGTCGCACAAGCAAAGCAGGGTAGTGCGTTTAACCTGACCTTGGACCAGTTGTACCGGGCAGCCGCAAAGACCGTGCCGGTCAATGGCCAGCTGGTCGCGAATCCATATCGGAACTGGAGCGATGTGGATGCCTCGTTGCCGAAACGCCCTATTTCTATTTTTGGACCTGCCAGCAATCACGGTACCCGCGATAAGTTTGTTGAACTTGTCATGATGCCGGCATGTAAAAAGGTGCCGGCAATCAAGGCGCTTGCAGCAGATGGGGCTAAGAAGTTGTGCGCCACTGTGCGCGAGGATGGTCAGTGGGTGGATGTGTCAGAGGACTATGCACTGGTCATGGGTAAGTTAAAGAATGATAAATCAGCCGTCGGAATTTTCACGTTTTCCTATCTTGATCAAAACCGTGACAAAATCGAGGCCGCGACGATCGACCATATGGCAGCCTCAGTCGCGTCTATTTCGGCAGGCACTTATGCCATTTCTCGGCCCTTGTTTATCTATATCAAGCACGCCCACCTCGGTAAGGCGCCGGGACTTGGCGATTTTGTGCGAGAGTTTGTGAGCGACAAGGCAAGTGGCCCGGATGGTTATCTCACCGATAAAAGCCTGATTGCCTTGCCGACAAAGATGCTTCGGGAGCAGCAAGCGTTGGCTAAGGATCTGTGAAGATTGATTGCTTATGACGGTGGCAGAGTTGAGGTTTAGTTGGCGTGTGATCTACGTAGAGCTATGATCTGCGTGGGCTTATCTATTAACCAAGTTATTGAAGGCGTTAATCATGGACGTAAATGAGTTAGGCCCCCACATTTCGCGCCGCTATAACGAAGATCTGGAAAGCGTGCGTGCGCATGTTTTGCAGATGGGTGGATTAGTCGAGCGTCAACTGAGTCTATCGGTTGCAGCGCTGATTGAAGCGAATAGCGAACTGAGCGAGCAAGTTGTCCATGGTGATCATGAGGTCAATGCTATGGAGGTTGCAATCGATGAGGAGTGCGGCCGGATACTTGCCACGCGCTCACCGGCAGCGTCTGACTTGCGTTTGATCGTTGCAATTATTAAGACAATTACTGACCTTGAGCGCGTCGGGGATGAGGCTGAAAAAATTGGCCATACGTCCTTGCGTTTAGCGTTGATGGAGCGACCGGCAGATCGGTATCGTGAGATACGACACTTGGGTCGGTTGGCGCAGCAGATGTTGCACGATTCGCTGGATGCATTCGCGCGTCTTGATGCTGACAGCGCCCTGCGCGTGTGTCGGGAAGACCGTATTTTAGACGAGGAGTATGAGGCGATTCAGCGGCAATGCATTACCTTCATGATGGAGGACCCGCGCCTGATTCGACGTGCGCTAGACGTATTGCAAGTCGGCCGATCGTTAGAGCGCATTGGGGATCATGCAAAAAATATCTGCGAATACGTCGTTTATATGGTCCACGGCAAGGATATTCGTCACACCTCGCTCGATGCGGTTGAGCGTGAATTGCGCGAAGCGCGTAATCGTTAGCGACTCATGATTGTGCGTCTAATGTTTGGCTTGACGCTGCGGCAGTGGAACGCAGTTGGGGCGTTGGCGTGTGCTGCGATGATGGCGTTCGCCCTCTATGCGCAGTATGTGCTGCACCTAGTTCCATGCAATATGTGCGTGCTGCAGCGTATCGCAGTCTGTAGTCTGGGAATGGTCTTTTTGCTCGCAGCGGTTGTGCCTTGCAAGGTCTGGGTTGCACGTGTGTCGGCCGGCGTTATTGGTCTGACGGCTAGTGCTGGCGTTGCAGTCGCGCTTAGACACGTGTGGATGCAGGCGCAGCCGCTTGGCAGTTTGCCGTCCTGCGGAGCTGACTTTTATAGCCTCGTTGATATATTTGGCTTCTATGAAGCCGTCACCCGTGTACTCGCTGGTGGCGGTGATTGCCAGGCCATTAACTGGACGCTGCTCGGGTTTACCATGCCCCTGTGGGTCTCGCTGGCCTTAGCTGCGCTGGGCGTGAGTGGTGTCCTGATTAATTTATCGTTGGCGCGCACGCGCTAGAGCGCACGTCCTCTAACCCAGCAGATTGTGCAGCACGCGCTCGTAGGTTGCACTCAAGCGATCGATGTCCGCGACGCGCACGTGTTCGTTTACCTTGTGAATCGTGCGGTTAATGACACCCAGTTCGATGACCTCAGCGCCTAGGGGGGCGATAAATCGGCCATCCGATGTGCCGCCACCTGTGGTCAGCGCTGGTGTGCGCTCGAGGGCTTCGCCGATGGATTTGCTGACCGCAGTGGAAAGCACGCCCGGTGGAGTGTAGAAGGGCAGTCCCGATACGAACCAATCCAAAGTATGTTTGACACCATGTTTTTTGAGTATCTGTATCACAGCACTTTGTAGTGATTCTACGGTCTGAATCGGTGACCAACGGATGTTAAAGCGCGCCTTGAGTTCACCTGGAATCACGTTGGGCGCGCCGGTGCCTGCATTGAGGTTGGATACTTGAAAGCTGGTGGGCTGAAAGTGATCATTTCCCGCGTCCCAGTGGTGGTTCACGAGTTCGTCTAAGGCGGATGCAAAACCATGGATTGGGTTATCCGCTAAATGCGGATAGGCGATATGTCCTTGCGTACCATGGACGGTGAGGCGTCCGCTGAGTGATCCGCGACGGCCAATTTTGATGACATCGCCTAAGGCTTGTTCGCTGGTGGGCTCCCCGACGAGGCACCAGTCGATACGCTCCATCCGCTCCTTGAGCACTTCAACGACGCGTCGCGTGCCATCGACTGATGGTCCCTCTTCATCGCTCGTGATTAAAAAAGCGATGCGACCGCGGTGCTTAGGCTGTGTGTTTAAAAACGCCTCAGTTGCTGTGATCATGGCGGCCAAGCCGCTTTTCATATCTGCCGCGCCTCGCCCGAACAGTAGTCCATCGCGGATGGTGGGTACGAAGGGGTCAGAATGCCACTCCTCAAGGGGGCCCGTGGGCACGACGTCGGTGTGACCCGCGAAACAAAAAGTGGGCGCATTTGTTGCGCCGTGGGTGGCCCAGAAGTTTTTTACAGGCCCAAAGGGTAGATGCTCGATGGTAAAACCGAGTGCGCGCAATCGTTCAATCATCAGATCCTGGCAGCCGGCGTCTGCGGGGCTGATGGACTGGCAGCGAATCAATTCTTGGGTCAGTGCAAGCGCGTCTGTCATATGAGCGAATATCAGCTAAGTGATGTAGTTAAGAGAGTTTATACGTATGCCACCGCCGACCGGCAAGGGCTAGTGTGCCACGGGAAGGTAGCGTGCATTTCTTGATAGCCTAGAACGTCGAGAATCGATGTCTAAGAGATTGATTAATAAATTGAATACCTAATTGTCACAATTTCGTAACAATTGCTGTCGATACTGTTTCCTGCTCAGTTAAAGTGCTCACTTTTTAAGGTCGGCATCGCTGGGCCGCGTGTAGCGCCGCTAACGGATGCCGCGAGTGCGTTGAGTTCTTAGGCGAGTGCGCATGCAAAACTTGAGCGTCATTATCGCGATTCTTGGTCTGAGTGCGATGTCCTACTGGTTGGGGCGCCGGCGCTCTATTGCCATTGTCGGCGGGTTGCGCAGTGCGGCCCAATTGCATTCACTTCCGGGTTATTACGGCGTCTTGACTGGCCTTTGGTGCGCGGTACCTGCGTTGCTATTGCTGGCTGTATGGCACGTCGTGGGTCAGCACCACATTCTCGACGTTGTGATGTCGCATTTGTCAGGTGACTACCTGACGGCAAGTGCGGGGCAGCGACGGTTACTAACGGATGAAGTGCTGCGCCTCGCTCACGGCGGTGCGGCGCTAGGCGACGTACGTCCCGACGTACGGGCGGCGGCCCAAGAGTGGATACGGCTTGATGCGTTAAGTCGCACCGCAGGCGGGCTGGTTGCGCTTAGCGTAAGTTTGATCTGCGCAAGCGTTGCATGGTCACGTATTTCGCCCACCTTGCGCGCCCGCAACGGCGTTGAGTGGGTGGTCAAGCTTGCCCTGGTGTTGTGTTCGCTGATTGCAATCTTGACCACCGTCGGGATCATCCTGTCAGTGCTGTATGAGGCGCTGCGGTTTTTTCATCTAGTGCCGATTTTTAAGTTCCTGCTTGGGACATCTTGGAGCCCGCAGCTGGCCACTCGAGCAGACCAGGTCGGTTCGTCTGGTGCATTCGGAGCGGTCCCGCTTTTCGCTGGAACCGCGCTCATCGCACTCATTGCCATGTTAGTGGCGGTGCCGATTGGCTTACTGTCCGCAATTTATCTTTCGGAATATGCAGACCGTCGCGTGCGCACCGTTGCGAAGCCTTTGTTGGAGTTGCTCGCGGGCATACCAACGGTTGTGTATGGTTTTTTTGCAGTTCTGACGGTAGGGCCGTTGCTACGTGGCGTGGGGCAGGCGCTTGGTGTAGCGGTGTCTGCTGAAAGCGCACTGGCAGCGGGTCTGGTTATGGGAATCATGATTGTGCCGTTTGTGTCATCGCTTGCGGATGATATGTTGACCGCAGTGCCGCAGGGATTGCGTAATGGTGCGTATGCGCTTGGTGCCACGAAGTCGGAAACCATTCGTCGGGTGGTGTTACCGGCAGCGCTCCCAGGCATTGTCGGTGGTGTACTGCTCGCCGTGTCGCGAGCCATCGGTGAAACGATGATTGTGGTGATGGCGGCAGGGTTGACCGCTAAGTTGACGGCTAACCCGCTTGAGGCGGTCACCACCGTCACGGTTCAAATCGTCTCGCTGTTGGTTGGTGATAGCGAGTTTGATAGTCCAAAAACACTGTCTGCATTCGCGCTTGGCTTGGTCCTTTTCTTTGCCACCCTCGTGCTTAATATCATCGCCTTACGAATCGTGCGCCGCTACAGTGAACAATACAAATAACGCAACTCCTTTGGAGACCCGCGGCCAGCGGACGCAGCGGTTGGTGGCTGCCAGTCTTAAACGACGCTATCGGGCGGAGTTGCGATTTCGCACCTATGGGATCGTCGCCGTTACCTTGGGTCTGTTGTTTGTTGTAGTGCTGTTTTCTACCATCATCTCCAAAGGCATTGGCGCATTTAAACAGGCCTACGTGACGCTAGATGTGACTTATTCGGCGGCTGATATTGCCCCAGACGGTAAGCTTGCTCCGGCGGATCTTGCCCAGGGTGACTACGAGGCTGTCGTGAAGGCCGCATTGCGCAACCGGTTCAGTGAGGTCACCGAGCGTGATGAGAAGCGCAAGCTTTATGGCTTGCTCAGCAACTCAGCCGACACGATTTTACGTGATCGGGTGGTAAAGAATCCGCAACTGATCGGCACCACCGAGCGTGTGGCTTTGCTTGCAAGCGACCGGGTCGATCTTGTCGTGAAGGGGCGCATCAGTCAAAACACCCCTGAAGCGGATCGCACCGTCAGCGACCTTGAGTTTGGGTGGATTAAGGCTTTGCTCGCTGAGCATCGCTTAAAAGAACAGTTTAATACCGGCCTCTTCACGCATGGCGACTCGCGCGAGCCTGAGCAAGCCGGCATCTTGGGTGCGCTCGTCGGATCGATGTTGACCCTGCTTGTGACCGTGTGTTTGTCGCTACCAATTGGTGTGGCAGCGGCAGTGTATTTGGAGGAATTTGCCGTTCGCAACCGCTATACGGATTTTATTGAAGTCAATATCAACAATTTGGCAGCCGTTCCGTCCATCGTGTTTGGTTTGCTGGGGCTTGCAGTCTTTATTCAGTTCTTTGGCTTGCCGCGTTCAGCGCCGATCGTGGGTGGCTTGGTGCTGACACTGATGACGCTGCCCACGATTATCATTGCGAGCCGAGCTGCATTGAAAGCGGTCCCGCCTGCGATTCGGCAAGCGGCGTTTGGTATGGGCGCCTCGCCTGTACAGATGGTGACGCATCACGTGTTACCACTGGCGATGCCTGGCATTCTTACGGGTGCAATCATTGGTATGGCACGAGCACTGGGCGAAAGTGCCCCTTTGTTGATGATTGGGATGGTCGCGTTCATCGCAGATGTGCCGCGAGCACTCAGTGATTCTGCAACGGTGCTACCAGTGCAGATCTACTTGTGGTCTAGTAGTTCGGAGCAAGCGTTTGTGGAGCGCACCTCAGGGGCGATTATCGTGCTCTTGATATTTTTGCTGCTTATGAATGCGCTTGCAATGATACTTCGTAATCGGTTTGAGCGGCGCTGGTAGCGCAGAGGTTTTTTGACCATGGCAAGTGACACGCGTGATGTCGTTGAGGATGCTGCGAAGTTTGCGGTGCCCCGGGCAACTGTTTCTGCGGCTGGTGATCAGTCAGCGCCGGGCGCGGCAATTGATACACAAACAATTGGCCAGGTGACCGTGCAGGATCCGGTTATGACGGCGCGCGAGGTCAGCGTGCACTACGGCGCAAAGAAAGCGATTGCTGATGTCAATATCGATATTGGTCGAAATTCAGTGATCGCCTTCATTGGCCCATCAGGTTGCGGTAAGTCAACGTTTTGCGCTGTTTAAATCGCATGAATGACACGATTGCGGCTGCGCGTGTCAGTGGCACGATTACCTTGGACGGTAAGGATATCTACGATAGGAGTGAAGACGTTGTGCAGTTGCGCGCGCGCGTCGGCATGGTGTTTCAAAACCCAAATCCTTTTCCGAAATCCATATTCGAGAATATTGCCTATGGCCCACGCATACATGGGCTGGCGCCAACGCGCGCGGATCTTGACGAGATCGTGCAGACATCGCTGCGCAAAGCAGGTCTTTGGGACGAGGTAAAGGATCGGCTCGATCAGCCTGGTACGGGCTTATCGGGCGGCCAGCAACAGCGCTTGTGTATTGCGAGAGCCATTGCCGTGGACCCTGAGGTCATTTTGATGGACGAGCCATGCTCTGCGCTTGATCCTGTGGCGACGGCTCGAGTCGAGGATCTAATTGACGAGCTACGTCAGAATTACGCCATCGTCATTGTGACGCACAATATGCAGCAGGCTGCGCGAGTGTCGCAGCGTACCGCTTACTTCCATTTGGGTAATGTCATTGAAGTGGGTTCGACCAACCAGATGTTTACTAATCCGCGACACAAATTGACTGAGGATTACATCACGGGCCGTTTTGGCTAATAGTTCCTTGTTGATTGTGGTAATTTCTCGGTTTAGGCCGATATTCGAACATCGGTCTCAGTGCGAGACATTGAGGCTTTGGCGGGGCGTGTCAGTTTGATTCGAGTCACGTCGGTGTATGTAGGCTCACGAGTAGCGAGGGGGGGGATGAATGCAATCGCAATCCTGAGTTTAAGGCCTAAATCAGAGCTGGTAGATTTCTATAGTAAGACTGGGCGTGACGACGACTACGACGTGTTTTATTTTATCGACGATAATGATTTCCAGGTGCCCACCGACAATCGTATAAAGTTTGTTCAACTTGATGACACTGTATGTGGGGATAGTGGATTTAATCGGTTCAATCGTCTCAGCAAGGCACCAGGGCTACGCGTCAGTGCTTGGGATAAGGCGCTTTTGTATTTCTGTCGGTTGAATACTGCTTATGAAAACGTTTGGTTTCTTGAAGATGACGTCTTCGTGCCGCGAACTACGTTGATAGGTGAGATTGATGCTGCTAACTTAGGTGCGGATCTGCTTTCATCAAAGAGTTGGATTGTTGAGTCTCGAGAGGCTGATGTTTGGGCTCATGCACGCTCAATCACACCGGCGTTGAGCTTGCCATGCGCGCGCGGAATGGTTTGCGCAATGCGCGCTTCGGCAAAGCTATTGCAGCTTGTTGAGCAATTCGCTTGCAGGCATCCGAAAGTGGATAAATTTATTGAGTATATTTTTCATACGCTTGCTCTGCACAATAACCTGTCTGTGAAATGTGTTGATGCCCTTAAAGGAATTGTGTTTCGGCACGACTGGCAAGCGCATCAGTTGAATGCGAATACCATGTACCATCCTGTTAAATCGATCCAGAAGCAAGAAGAGTTCAGAGCGCACTTAGCCCATGTATCGAATTGTGACCAATGAGCCGATGGGTGGTTTCACAGGGTCTATCACTGTAGGGCAATTTGGTTGGTGCTAGAAGCGTGGCTAGTCGCGCAGTAGCTCATTGATCGAAGTCTTCGCGCGAGTTTTTTCATCCACTTTCTTGACGATGACCGCGCAGTACAGCGAATACTTGCCATCCGCGGACGGTAAATTGCCCGCAACAACCACCGCGCCTGCAGGTACTCGACCATATGTGACGGCGCCTGTTTCCCGATCGTATATTTTTGTGCTGGCGCCGATGAAGACGCCCATCGAAATGACAGCACCACGTTCCACGATCACGCCTTCAACAATCTCCGAGCGGGCGCCGATAAAGCAACCGTCCTCGACGATAGTGGGATTGGCTTGTAGCGGTTCAAGCACCCCGCCAATACCGACACCTCCGGACAGATGCACGTTCTTGCCGATCTGGGCGCACGAACCCACGGTTGCCCAAGTATCGACCATCGTGCCGGTATCGACGTAGGCGCCGATGTTGACATAGCTGGGCATGAGCACGACGCCAGATGCGATGTAAGCGCCGCGGCGTGCGATCGCAGGCGGGACGACACGTGTGCCCATTGCGCGTACATCCGCGTCGCTGAGTCCTGCGTATTTCAGTGGAACCTTGTCAAAATAATTAGTGTATTGCGCGTCAATCACTTGGTTATCTTTGACTCTGAAATACAAGAGGACAGCTTTTTTTAGCCACTGGTTGACCACCCACCCAGATGTGGTTGGCTCTGCGACCCGCACCCGGCCACTATCGAGATCCATGATCACTGAGTGTAGGGCTGTGATTAGTTCAGCTGGTGAGTTCGTTGGGCTGAGTTCGCCGCGCGAATCCCAGTGACCTTCGATGATGGCGATGCGTGTATCAGTCATGGGGCTCGACTCTTTATGAAATGGGAAATGCGATTGGCGGCTTCGATGCATTCATCGATTGGCGCGACTAAAGATATGCGTACCCGACCGGCCCCTGGGTTGCCATCGCCCGTATCGCGCGCAAGATAGCTGCCGGGTACAACGGTTACGTGAGTCTGTGCATACAGTTCACGGGCAAAGACTTCGTCATCAGCGCCGACAAACGGCCAAAGATAAAAACTTCCCGCTGGACGAAAGACGGGGAGCACCTCAGCAAGAATCGGTAGTACGGCCGCAAATTTTGCTCGGTAAAGCGCGCGGTTTGCAACGACGTGCGTATCGTCATTCCATGCCTTGATGCTCGCGCGCTGAACGTGTACTGGCAACGCGCAACCGTGGTAGGTGCGGTACTGGCGGAAGTTTGCCAGTAGCTGCGCATCGCCGGCGACAAAGCCGGAGCGTAAGCCTGGGAGACTGGAGCGTTTCGATAGACTATGAAATACCACCACTCGGTCAAAGCGAGTTCGACCCAATTGGCGGCAGGCTTCGAGAAAGCCCAGCGGTGGTGCAGCTTCGCTATCGTATATTTCCGAGTAGCACTCGTCGGCGGCAACCACAAAATCGAAACGATCAGCGAGCTGCAGCGCCAAAGTCATGAACTCGAGCGAGGCCGTGGCGCCTGTTGGGTTACCCGGGGAGCATAAGTACAGCAGGCTGCAGCGTTCCCACACGTGCGCGGGGACGGCCTCGAGGTGTGGCAGGAAGTCGTGCTCTTGGTTTGTGTTCAGAAAGTAGGGCGTGGCACCTGCGAGCAGGGTGGCACCCTCGTAAATCTGGTACCCCGGATTTGGCATAACCACTAACCGTGCGGCTGTCGGGTCGATCAGGCTTTGCGCAAATGCAAACAATGCCTCGCGGGTGCCATTGACGGGCAGCACCATGCTGGCCGGATCAACGAGTCCTTTTAGGCCATAGCGGCGCTCAAGCCAGCCGGCTACAGCCTGCCGAAACTCTGGTAGCCCTAAGGTGGCGGGGTAAGCGCCAACGCCGCTCAGAGCGCGGGCGAGCTCTTCCATGACAAATTGGGGTGGCGCATGTTTGGGTTCGCCGATCGACAGCACGATGGGGCTCAGGTCGCTTGGGGGCAGCGTGCCATGCAAGAGCGCTGCTAAGCTCTCAAACGGATACGGTTTGAGCTGTGCGATCCCAGGATTGACCGGCAGTGGCCGCCTCAAGGCTTGACGCTCAGCCACGGCGATCCAGCGCGGCAATAAGGGCTGCTTCCACTCGCGCGCGGCCGGCCGCATCCAGCGCCTGGTCCTGGTTGTCTGACACGTAAAAAACATCTTCAGCGCGCTCGCCAACGGTTGAAACGCGAGCTCCGTGCAGGTTAACGCGCTCATTCATGAATGTTTTCCCAACCTCCGACAGGAGTCCGGGTCGATCGGAGGCTACCAACTCAAGCACAGTGCGTTGATTGCGCGGATCGTCGGTGAAGCTAATTTGAGTTGGTGTCATGAACATGCGAACTTGTCGCGGAGCGCGGCGCGTCACAACCACCGGTGCGGTCGGTTCCTCGCGCAGTTTGCGCCAAAGACCTTGCTCTATTTCGTGAACGCGTGTGCGGTCGGTGATTGCGCCGCCTGTATCCTCAAGTACAAGATAGGACTCCACCGAAAAGCCATTGCTCGTTGGCGTGATGCGTGCGTCTAATATGGTTAAGCCCATTTGATCTAGGACTGCGGTTGCACGTGCAAAGCTATTTTGGCGGCGTGGTGTGTAACTGAAAATAGCAGTCCCACCGCGGCCAGTTTCTTGGCGCACGGCGACTAGCGGCTCTTCATCAAACGCATCTCTTCCGGCGAGTAATGACGTATGCCACGCGATTTCTTCAGCAGTGTGTCGTAAGAAGTAAGTCGGTATAAGGCTTTTCCAGACTCGCTCAATATCTGCGCTGGCAACGCCATCGCGCTGCAATAAATTGCGCGCCTCCAGTTGTGTTTCTGCGATCAGTTCCTCCTGATCAATGGGGCTTTCAAGGCCGCGTCGCAAAGCGCGGCGCGTGCGTTGATAAAACTCCTCGAATAACGAGGCTTTCCACGTGTTCCACAGCTTGGGGTTGGTGCCGCGAACGTCGGCAACCGTGAGCATGTAGAGGTAATCGAGATGCGTTTGATCACCAACGCGCCGTGCAAATTCGTTAACGATTTCTGGATCCGCAATGTCTTTTTTTTGTGCAGTCACCGACAGCAGCAAATGGTGGCGTACTAGCCAGGACACTAAACGCGCATCATAGCGTGACAGTCCCTGTTCGAGGCAAAAGGCCTCTGCATCTACAGCACCGAGTTCTGAGTGATCACCGCCACGGCCTTTCGCAATGTCGTGAAACAATGCTGCCAGGTATGCAAGTTCCGGGCGCGGTAGGGTGTGAAATAGCGCTGATAGTTTTGGGAACTCATGCTCGAAACGGGGTAATGCGAGGCGTCGCAAGTTGCGCAGCACAAATAGTGTGTGAGCGTCGACAGTGTAAGCGTGAAACAAGTCATATTGCATGCGACCCACGATGCGGCCGAATGCAGGTATGTAACGGCCAAGTACACCATACAAGTTCATGCGTCGGAACCCGCGAGTCACGCCATGGGGCGCGCGCAGTATTTCGATGAACAGGCGGTGGTTGCGCGGATTTTGCCGGAACTCTTCGTCTATGAGATCGAGGTGGCGCTGTAAAACGCGGATGGTCTCAGCGCGTACGCCTTTGATCGCAGGGTTTTCCTGCAACAGTTGAAATAGTTCGAGTATCGCCGAGGGCGTGCGCAAAAAGACTTCATCATCAACGATCTCAAGATAGTCTGCGCGAACCTGAAAACGAGCATTGAGTGGTTGCAGAGCGCTGGGATTTGGGTTGACGATAGCTTCGGCAAATAATTGCAGCAACATTTCGTTCAGCAGAGAAATGTCTATGACGGTGCGATAATAGCGCTGCATAAATTGCTCAACAGCGAGGGTGAAGGTTGCATCTTCATACCCAAATTGCTGCGCTAGTTTGATTTGGTGGTCGAACAGCAGACGGTCTTCACGGCGTCCCGTGAGCACATGCAATGCGAAACGGATCTTCCATAGGAATGATTGAGCGTTTTTTAATTTTGCGAGTTCGTGGCGGGTCAAAAATCCGTGGGCGACGAGTTCGTCAAGCGTTTCGGCTCCAAAGTGACGTTTGGCTACCCATGCGATTGTTTGTATGTCGCGTAGTCCGCCTGGGCTCGCTTTTACGTTCGGTTCCAAGTTGTAACCGGTGTCATGGAAGCGCAGATGCCGGGTGTGCTGCTCTTTGACCTTCGCTTCGTAAAAGGCGGCGGCACTCCAAATGTGATCGGGGGCTAGTGCCTTCTTCATTGCTAAATAGAGGAGTTCCGGTCCGCACAGCAAACGTGCTTCGAGCAAGGTGGTGGCGACGCTGATGTCGCCCAAGCTCTCCTGTTGGCAGTCATCGATCGTGCGCACGCTGTGCCCGACTTCAAGCCCTATATCCCACAGGAATGTCAAAAATCGCTCAAGGCTGGCTTGCCAGTCGGTAGCCATGGATTTTGGTAACAGCACAGAGACGTCAATGTCCGAGCACGGATGGAGTTCGCCGCGTCCGTACCCGCCCACAGCGATTAAAGCCAGTTCGTGGGTGTGTGCGGTGGTGTGTAGATGCCAAGCGCGTAGCAGGACCAGATCCACTAAGTGCGCGCGATCGCGGACTAAGTCTTCTACTGGGTCGTTCTCAGTGAAGCGAGTCTTGAGAGCTGCGTCGCCACTGTCAAGTACGCGACGAAATTCTGCGATGGCTAGCGGAAGGTTGCTAAGGCTGATGGCATTAAGCTGCTCGCCGAGCTCACGCAGCGCCGGCCATGAAGTTACATCGATGACCTGAGTGCGCGTGGCAGCGCTCGGTGTGGATCTATCAGGCGTGCTGTTCAAATAGACGCGCCTCTAGGGGCCAAGCGCTCGCGGTCGGCTTTGCCTAGTGTAAGTACGTCGACACCGGTCGCTGTGCACAGCACCGTATGCTCCCATTGGGCTGACAGTGAATGATCCTTCGTAACGACGGTCCACCCATCGCCTAGTAAGCGCACATGGCGCTTGCCCGCATTGATCATGGGCTCAATGGTAAAGGTCATGCCTTCGACTAGATGCAGTCCAGTGCCCGCCGTGCCGTAATGCAATATCTGTGGGTCTTCGTGGAAAATCCGGCCAATCCCATGGCCGCAATACTCGCGCACCACGGAAAATCCCTGACCTTCGACATATGTCTGAATGGCGTTACCGATGTCTCCGAGCTGAATTCCCGGCCGGACCATGCGTATGCCGGTCCACATCGCCTCAAGACAGGTATCGGTCAGCCGCTTGGCTTGGACCGAAGGGGTCCCGGCGAGGAACATGCGGCTGGCGTCGCCGTGCCAGCCATTTTTGATTACCGTGACGTCAATATTGACGGCATCGCCTGACTTTAAGCGTTTTTCACCTGGAATACCGTGGCAGACTACATGATTTACCGAAGTGCAGATCGATTTGGGGAAGCCTCGGTAGTTGAGAGGGGCGGGGATCGCCTGCTGCACGTTGACGATATAATCGTGGCACAAGGCGTTCAGTTCGTCAGTCGAGACCCCGACCGCGACGTGCTCGCCGATCATGTCGAGTACGTCGGCCGCGAGGCGCCCGGCGGTGCGCATTTCGGCCTGTTCAGCGGGTGTCTTGACGGTGACCGTATTGGGAAGTTCAGGGTTAAGCATGGGTTTCCAGAGAGGGGAAGTGCTAAACCATTGTTTGCACGAGCCCAGCATGGTATAAAGCGCGGCGTTTTTTGGCAATGAAATCCACACGCACATCGTCACATGCGGACGGGTGCCGGTCGGCCTGTCCTGCGAGCCTCGCAGGGCCCCCGAGCGGTCTTCGCATGGGGTGTGCGCAGGAATTAACCCAGGAGTAATTGATGATGACCAGCGTGTCCATGCGACAAATGCTGGAAGCGGGCGTGCACTTTGGGCACCAAACCCGCTTCTGGAACCCGAAGATGGCCCCCTATATCTTCGGCGAGCGAAACAAGATTCATATTATCAATCTTGAGAAGACTCAGCCCATGTTTGCCGAGGCCACGGCATTCATAAAGAATATTGTGAGCGACGGCGGGAAAGTCCTGTTTGTCGGTACTAAGCGGTCCGCCCGCGAGGTCATTCAGCGTGAGGCATCGCGGGCAGGAATGCCGTATGTCAACCAGCGTTGGCTCGGCGGTATGCTCACCAACTTCAAGACGATTCGTCAGTCAATCAAGCGTCTTATGGAGCTTGAAGAGTTGAATTCCACTGGCGCCCTTGAGCGTCGTGGCAAAAAAGAGGCGCAGATGCTGCGTCGCGAAATGGAAAAGCTGCTGCGTTCGCTTGGCGGTATCAAGGAAATGGGTTCGTTGCCTGACGTGCTGTTCGTGGTCGACGTCGGTCATGAGGCGATCGCCATTCAGGAAGCCCGCAAGTTGGGTATTCCGGTGGTAGCGGTTGTGGACTCTAATTGCTCACCCGACGGAGTGGATTTCATTATCCCAGGCAACGACGACGCCATGCGTGCTATCGGCTTGTATGCCGAGGCAGTAGCCGACTGCGCCCTCGAGGGTCGTGCGTCAGGACCTGATGTGCCGGTTGGTGAAGATGAGTTCGTTGAGCTCGACGAGGGTGGTAACCCACGTGCCAAGAAGGCCGCTCCTGGCGGTCGCCGTCGTCCAGCCCCCGCCGCGGCGGCCGTGAAGCGCAAAGCACCAGCGCGTCGCCCAGCGTCGAGTCCCGTTGAAGACGTCGGCGCTGCCGGCGATGAACCGGTTGTAGAGTAAACAATCTGATGAATATCACGGCAGAAAGCGTAAAACAGCTACGCGAGCGCACCAGCGCTGGAATGATGGAGTGCAAAAAAGCACTCGTAGAAGCGAATGGCGATCTGGATGTTGCTGCAGAAATCATGCGCAAGGCCGGTCTCACCAAGGCCGACAAAAAAGCCTCGCGCGTTGCGGCTGAGGGTCGAATCGTCTACGCCGGGAGCGCCGATGGGCGCAGCGGCGTGATGGTTGAAGTGAATTGCGAAACGGACTTTGTGGCGCGTGAAGCTGACTTCGTCGCGTTTAGTGATGAAGTGGCCCAGGTAGCCTTGACCAGTCATGCGGCGGACGTTGAGTCACTGTTGGCGGCCGAGGGTGCCGATGGGGCGTCACTCGATGAACGTCGTCGAGTGCTGGTCGCAAAAATCGGTGAGAACCTGAGTGTACGGCGCTTGGTTCGCGTGACAGCACCTAGTGCGCTTGGTGCTTACTTGCATGGGACGCGTATTGGTGCGCTGGTCAGTCTTGAGGGTGGCGATGAGACGCTTGCCAAGGACCTCGCGATGCACGTTGCGGCAATCAACCCGCAGTACTTGGACTCAACCTCAGTGGATCCTGCGCAGCTCGCCAAAGAGCGTGAAATTTTGATCGCTCAGGCGAGTGGTGAGGGTAAGCCTGCGGCGATCATTGAAAAAATGGTCGAAGGTCGAGTCCGCAAATTTTTAGCCGAGATCACGCTTGTCGGTCAGCCGTTCGTTAAAGATCCGGATATCACGGTGGAGAAGTTGCTCGCGAAAGCGTCTGCACGCGTGGTTGAGTTTGCTCGCTTTGAAGTAGGCGCTGGCATCGAGAAGAAGCAAGAGAATTTTGCCGAAGAAGTCATGGCCCAGGTCAAGAGCAGCGAAAAACGCTGATTTTTAGACTCGTGGGAGGTTGGCCGAGGAAACTACGCATGCCCGACACGAAAACACCACGTTACCGCCGCATACTGGTAAAGCTAAGCGGCGAGGCGCTCTTGGGTCAGGCGGATTATGGCGTCGACCCTGATGTACTCAAGCGCATCGCCAGTGAGATCATTGACGTGCTATCACGCGGCACAGAAGTCGCAGTGGTAATTGGTGGCGGCAATATATTTCGTGGCGCCGGTCTTGCGCGCGCGGGCATGGATCGCGTGACGGCTGATCACATGGGTATGCTCGCAACCGTGATGAATGGGCTTGCGATGCAGGATGCGATTGAAAGCCTCGGCGCTCATGCGCGAGTCATGTCTGCGCTGCGCATCAATGAGGTGTGTGAGGATTACATACGACGTCGCGCCATCCGGCATCTGGAAAAAGGTCGCGTTGTCGTATTTGCAGCCGGCACCGGTAATCCGTTTTTCACGACGGATACGGCGGCCAGCCTGCGTGCCATCGAGATTGGTGCCGAGGTGTTGCTGAAGGCGACGAAGGTGAACGGTATATATACCGACGATCCGTTGAAAAATCCGTCAGCGAAACGCTATGACCGACTGACCTTTGATCAAGTCCTGACCGATCGTTTAAACGTAATGGATGCAACTTCAATTGTGATGTGTCGCGACAATAATTTGCCGTTGCAGGTCTTCAATCTGCATAACGCGGGCGATTTGCTCAGGATCGTCGACGGCGAGGATGTGGGTACCGTTGTTTCAAATGGCTGACTCGAACTGAGGAGTGACCTCATGCTTGAAGACCTTAAGAAAGAAGCGACTGAGCGCATGACAAAATGCGTCGCTGCCTTGAAACTCGAGTTCAAGCGTATGCGCACAGGGCGGGCAAGTACCGCGCTGCTTGAGCATGTAAAAGTCGATTTCTATGGCACTGATACGCCGCTAGCGCAAATTGCCAACGTCATTGTGGAAGATGCGCGTACTCTCGCAGTGACGCCATGGGATAAATCGATGGTGCCCATTATTGAACGGGCTATCCATAAGTCGGATCTGGGTCTGACGCCAAACACAGCGGGTGCCGTGATTCGTTTGCCAATGCCGCCCTTGACTGAGGAAAGGCGCCGCGATCTTGTAAAATCAGCGAAACAGGAAACTGAGAACGCGCGTGTTGCTGTACGTAATGTGCGGCGCGATGTGATGAATGATTTGAAAGAGATGCTGAAGGAAAAGCTGATCACCCAGGATGATGAGAAGCGCGCGCACGACGAAGTGCAGAAGCTCACCGACCGGTTCATTGCCGAGCTTGATGGGGTGTTCGCCGAGAAGGAGAAGGATCTCCTCCACGTCTGAGGAGATCCCGTCTACTGTGCGTGTTCCTCGACACGTTGCCATTGTCATGGACGGCAACGGGCGCTGGGCGGCGAAGCGTAAATTGCCGCGGGTTGCAGGGCATCGGGCGGGATTAAAACCCGTCAGACTGGTTATCCAAGAATGTTCGCAGCGTGGCGTTGAAGTGCTGACCCTGTTTGCATTTTCCACTGAAAATTGGCGTCGACCTGCTCAAGAAGTGGGTTTGCTAATGAAGCTCTTTCTTGAGGTGCTGGGCCGCGAGGTAGATGAGTTGGCCCAGCAGAACATCTCGGTTGGGTTTATCGGCGATCGTACGGCGCTTGCCGCGGAGTTACAGGCATGCATCAGCGCGGTTGAGTCCCGTACTGCGGCCAATACCGGACTGAAACTTGTGATTGCGGTTGCCTATGGCGGCCGTTGGGATGTCGTGCAGGCAGTACAGCAGCTAGCGCGGCGTTGCATCAGCGGCGAGCTCGGCGTCGATGCCATCGATGAAGCGCTGTTTGCGCAAACACTCAGCTTAGGGGCATTGCCGGATCCAGATCTTTTTATCCGCACGGGCGGTGAGAGGCGTGTGAGTAATTTCTTACTTTGGAACCTTGCTTATTCCGAGTTGTGGTTTAGTGATCTGCATTGGCCTGATTTTGATATGGGAGCGTTGGATCAGGCGTTTGAGGCGTTTGCCGCTCGCGAGCGCCGCTTTGGAGTTACCTCGCAGCAGATTGTAGACGACGCATGTTAAGAACACGCGTGCTAACGGCGCTGATTTTTGGGCTGCTTATGCTCGCAATCTTGCTGACATTGCCACCGATCGGCGCCGTGATCACTGTGTCTGTTCTGGTATTACTTGGTGCACTCGAGTGGTCGCATTTTTTGCAGTTGGCAAGGCCTGCGCGTCGCTGGATTTATGTGGCAGCGATAGTGGTGGTTGCGCCATTCGTATTCGGATATAGCTTTTCGCCGCCACGACTGCTGTGGCTCGCTGTTCTTGCAAGCATCTGGTGGTTTATCGCGTTTGCGTGGATTTGTGTTGCCCCTCATCGCGTCAATCGTCTGCTTGCCGGCATCGCGGGGCTTTGCGTGCTGGTGCCCGCTTGGGCGCTGCTTACGCGTATTTTGATGATCAATGGCCCGATTCGCGGACCACTGTGGGTGCTGTGGCTGTTGACCGTGGTCGCGGGAGCCGATGTGGGTGCGTATTTTGCGGGTCGTGCATTTGGTCGCTTAGCTTTGGCGCCTCGCGTGAGCCCAAAGAAGACCTGGGAGGGGCTGCTCGGTGGCCTCGTTTGCGGCGTGATGGTTGCTGTTTTGGGGGCCGCATGGCTCGGTGTTCCTCGACTTGAGTTTTTTTGGCTAGGCATCGTCCTTGTGCTTGCCTCTGCGGTAGGTGATCTGACCGAGAGTTTATTCAAGCGTTTTGCGGGCCTGAAGGATTCCGGGCAGCTGTTGCCGGGCCACGGGGGGGTGCTCGATCGGATTGATGCGCTGACGGCAGCCGTGCCATTTTTTGTCTTGGGCCTGATTTGGTTCGGGTTCATGCAATGAGCATGCTGCAAGGTCTTGCGATCCTCGGCTCGACCGGGAGCATCGGGCGCAGCACGCTGGATGTGGCCGCTCGGCATCCCGATCGCTATACGGTCGTCGCATTAGCAGCAGCGAGCCGATGGGAAATTCTGCGCGATCAGTGTCGCAAGTTTCGGCCGCGCTTTGCGGTCATCATGGACCTGAGTGCAGCCACCCAATTGCGCGCGGCGCTGGCGGCAGAGGCGATCCGCACTGAGGTGCTGGTAGGACCCGCGGCGCTCTCGTCGATCGTGGCCGAAGCTGAGGTGCACATTGTGATGGCCGCGATCGTTGGCAGTGCCGGCTTGCTGTCGACTTTGGCGGCGGCACGTGCTGGTAAACGGGTATTGCTGGCGAACAAGGAAGCCTTGGTGATGTCTGGGCAGCTTTTGCTTGATGCAGTTGCAGCAGGCGGTGCGCAGTTGCTGCCGATTGATTCAGAGCACAACGCCATTTTTCAGTGTTTGCCGCCCCATGTGCCTGGGGTTGCGCCGCCTGGCGTGCGGCGTGTTGTGCTGACCGCCTCGGGTGGACCGTTTTTGCGTTCGAGCGAGCAGCAGTTGCGCTGCGTGACGCCGGCCGCAGCTTGCGCGCATCCGAAGTGGGTGATGGGGCCGAAGATTTCTGTGGATTCAGCTACCCTGATGAATAAGGGTCTTGAGTGTATTGAGGCACAATTGCTGTTCGGGATGGCGCCGGAGGCGATCGAGGTGTTGATACACCCGCAGAGCATTGTGCATTCCCTCGTCGAGTATCTGGACGGTTCCATGCTTGCCCAGCTCGGTAATCCCGATATGCGTACTCCCATCGCGCATGCGCTGGCATGGCCGCAGCGGCTCGAGTCCGGTGTAGAATCCTTGGACTTGGCGCGACTGGGGGCGCTTGAGTTCGAAAGGCCGGACCTTGCGAAGTTTCGGTGTTTAGCGCTGGCTGTCGCTGCTGGGCGTCGGGGTGGAACGGCGCCGGCCATCCTGAATGCAGCGAATGAGGTTGCGGTTGCTGAGTTTTTGGGAGGACGTTTGAACTTTAGCGCGATACCACGGGTCATTGAAACGGTAATGGAGCGCTATGCAGCGGCTGCAGTGACCGGTCTTGAGGATATTCTTGAGGTCGACCGTGCCGCTCGGGCGCTTGCGCTGACTCTGATTCAAGGTGGCATTTCGGTATGACCTTTACGCTCGCTATGATCTTTGGCTTTATTGTGAGCATCGGTTTACTGGTGTCGGTGCACGAGTTCGGGCATTTTTGGGTGGCGCGGCGCTTGGGTTTTAAGGTGCTACGGTTTTCGATCGGTTTTGGCAAACCCTTGTATCGACGCATTGGGCGCGATGGCGTTGTATACGTGCTGGCAATGATCCCACTGGGTGGCTACGTCAAGCTGGTGGATGAGCGTGAAGGGCCCGTGGCGCCAGAAGACTTACCACGTGCTTTCACCCGTCGCCCGGTGTATGCGCGCCTGTTGGTGTTGGTGGCAGGAGCGGGGGCAAATTTTTTGTTTGCAATTCTCGCGTACACCGTGTTGTTTGTGCATGGTGTGCCCGGAGTGCGCCCAGTCGTGGGTAGTGTCCGTGCAAATTCCATTGCAGCAAGTGCGGGACTTCTGATTGGAGATGAACTTGTTAGTGTGGGTGGGCACCTTGTGGCCACGCGCGAAAGCGCGGTACTTGAACTGTTGTCGCAAGTGGTCGACCGGGGTCAGATCCCAGTCGTGGTGCGCCGCGCAGGAGTTGAGCGCGCGCTCGCGCTGCAGGTGCCCGATTCCCGCCGCCGGGCGTTAACCGAGCCTGGGGTCTTCAGTGAGGGGATCGGTTTTGAATTCACTGAGCCGCATATACCCGTGGTGGTGGGTGGCCTTGAGGCAGGTGGTAGCGCCGCCGCGGCCGGCCTCAAGGTCGGGGATGAGATCTTGGCGGTGGACGGACGCAACGTGACTGAATACCGTGAGTTTCGTCAATTAGTACGCTCCCGCCCAGGGGCACTGCTACGCCTTATCGTGCAACGTGCTGGCAATACCCTCACCATACCGGTCCTGACCCGAGCGGTGCCTGACCGTGAGGCTCCGACAGGCCCGCCGGTGGGGGTCATTGGGGTCAGTTCAGGAGCGGCAGGCACCTTTGCCCCGGAAATGCAGACGCTCGAGCGTTATGGCCCGTTTCCGGCGGTGTGGGCTGCCGTTAAGGCGACATGGAGCAAGAGCGCTGTTACCCTAAAGTTCCTAGGAAGGATGGTTACGGGGCAGGTTTCTCTCAAAAATGTCAGCGGGCCGATTAGTATTGCAACTTACGCGGGGGCAAGTGCGCTTGCGGGGCCCTCGACCTTTCTTGATTTTCTCGCGATCATTAGCATCAGTCTCGGGGTGCTGAACCTGTTGCCAATCCCGATTCTGGATGGGGGGCAGGTGGTCTACCAGTTAGTGGAAGCGGTGCGTGGTCGACCGCTGTCGGAACGGATGCAGAGTCTTGGTCAGCAGTTTGGAATGGCGGTGCTGATACTCCTGATGAGCTTAGCCTTCTACAATGACATTGCTTGGCGCTTCGGTTAGCTTGGCAGTGACGATATTTTTACTCTAAGGAATTATCACCGCATGCGATCCAGGCTGGCCCTCGCCGTCGCTCTCGCTTTGACCGCGGGCGCGCTACGGGCACAAACAACGGTCACTGAACCGGCAGAGTTCACTGTGGGCGATATGAAAGTCGAAGGCCTACAGCGTATCTCTGAGGGCACGGTTTTCAATTACCTACCGGTCAGCCTTGGCGATCGGATGACGCACCAGAAGGTTGAAGAGTCGATCAAGGCGCTCTATGGCACTGGCTTTTTCCGTGATGTCGAATTGCGGCGTGATGGCGCGACACTGGTGGTTGCTGTGCGTGAGCGGCCATCGATTGAAAGCTTTGAGTTGAAGGGCAATAAGGACATCAAGACGGAGGATCTAACGAAGAGCCTCAAGAATGTGGGCTTATCAACCGGCAAAACATTTGATCGCAGCGTGCTCGAAGACGTCACGCAATATTTAACGGATCAGTACTACTCGCGTGGCAAATACGCGGTTCGGGTGACCACCAAAGTTGAAGATGTGCCGGGTAATAAGGTCAAGATTTCCATTGATATCAAGGAAGGTAAGCGCGCGATCATCAGGCAAATCAACTTCGTGGGTGATACTAAGTATCCGCCGAAGGAGATTTTGCAGACACTGGAACTGAAAACGCCTAACTGGTTGTCTTGGTACAAACAAGATGATCGATACTCGCGCGAGTCACTGACTGGCGATCTGGAAAAAATTCGCTCCTGGTACATGGACCGTGGGTATGCGAATTTCCAAATAGAGTCGACGCAGGTGGCGATTGCGCCTGAGAAGGAAGACATCTTCATCACTGTGAATGTGAATGAAGGTGACGTCTATAAAATATCTGAGGTCAAGCTTGCCGGGACCATGGTGGTGCCCGAAGAAGACTTAAAGCGCTTGCTGCTCGTGAAGCCTGGGCAGATTTATAACCGCAAACTAGCGACAACCACTCAGGATTTCATGAGTTACCGGTTGGGCGCTGCAGGCTATGCCTTTGCCAAGATTGAGCCCGTGCCGACTACCGATGAGACGAATAAGACGGTTTCGCTGACGTTCTTTATTGATCCGGGTAGCCGCGCATATGTGCGCCGTATCAACTTCAACAACACCAGTGCCGTGAACGACAACGTCCTGCGCCGCGAAATGCGCCAAATGGAAGGGGCGTGGTTGTCGAACCAGGCGCTTGAGCGCTCCAAGCAGCGTTTGCAGCGCTTGCCGTATATCGAGAAAGTTGAATTTGAGAATAAACCTGTCCCTGGTACGCCGGATCTGGTGGACGTGGACTTTAATATTAAAGATGGGCTTCCTGGTCAGTTTGGTGGTGGTATCGGGTATTCGCAATCACAGAAGTTCATGTTGAATGGCAACTTTACCCATTCAAACTTTATGGGTACCGGCCAGCGTGTGCAGACCGAGATCAATGCGGGCCGTTATTCCAGTGTGTATCAAGTTTCGCAAACCGACCCAGCAGTGACGGTGGATGGCATTGTTCGGACGATATCGATGAGTTACCGCAAGAGCACTCAGTTCGTGTCATCCGCATCGACCTTTGGGACTACCATGCTGACCGGTGGCTTGCAGTACGGTTATCCGATCTCTGAGTTCCAATCCATCATGTTTGGTGCGTCAGTTAGCCGTGACAACTTGCTGGCCAGTGAGAACGGCAGTCCCGCTCAGGCAATTGACTGGGTGCGCCATAACGGCAACATTTACACGAACGCCGCCACCTTGATGGAAGGCAATGGTGTGACCACGACCTTCGACTATTACGGCACGAAATTTAACGTGATACAGGCGAGTCTCGGCTGGAGCTATGACAGTCGTAACCGCGCGATCTTTGCCGATCGCGGTACTCAAGTCAGTTTCCAGGCAAGTTACGCGTTGCCAGGAACCGAGGTGCGCTACTACACCGAGGCATTCCGTTTCTTAAAGCTCGTGCCTATTTTTAATACCCACTTCACAGCGGCCTTCAAAACCCAGATCGACTACGGCAACAAGTTAGGAAAAACAACCTCGTTACCGCCGTTTGTTCAATTCTATGGCGGTGGACCGGACACGGTTCGTGGCTACACGGAAAGCCGCATGGGTCCTAAAGACAGCTTCGGTAACCCCTATGGCGGAAACTTAATGACGGTCGCCAGCGCCGAGGTCCTATTTCCTACCCCTGAGAAATGGAAAGCCAATGTCCGCGTGAGCCTCTTTTTTGACATGGGTAACGTCTTTTCGACCTGCTGCGCGAAGTTTACGGGCCATGATGGGATTACGCCGGTCGACTACAAGTTCAGTTACAATGAGTTGAAGCGCTCCACCGGGCTTGCTGTGCAGTGGCTTGCGCCGATGGGTGTGTTCCGGTTTAGCTATGCGGTGCCACTCAATGCGACGCAGACGGATGGCATCCATTTTGCGGATCAGCGCGAAGGCTTTCAGTTCTCGATTGGTTCTGCTTTCTAACTTAATATCATAGGCTTATATAGGTTTCTTGAACATGCGTATTACCATGAAGACTGTACTTGCTCTAGCCCTTGCAATGCTTGGTGCGGCAGCTCTTGCTGACGGCACGAAGATCGCTTACGTGGATTATCAGCGGTTGGTGCAAGAATCGCCCCAGGCCCGCGCAGCGCAGCAGGCGCTGGAATCCGAATTTGCGCCGAAGCAGAAGCAGTTGGAGGCGCAGAAAAAGGATTTGGACGGCCGTGCCCAAAAGTTTGAGCGTGATCAAGCCACCATGTCGGAGTCAGAGCGGACCAAGACGCAGCGTGATTTGCGTGATTCGCAAGTGACGCTAGAGCGCCGTGCGAAGGAGTTCCAGGAAGACGTACAGATGCGTCAGAATGAGGAGCTGCAGCGAGTTCAAAAACTGATTGTGGAATCGGTGCGCACCTATGCAAAAGCACAGGGCTATGATTTGGTCATTGCGCAGGGCGTGATCTACAACTCTGAGTCGATTGATATCACCGGCGCCGCGCTTTCCAGCTTGCAGAGCAAAGCAGCTGCTGCGGTATTGGCCCCAAGCGCAGCGCCGGCGCCCACCAAGAAGTAACCGTTCGGTCGCACCTCACCATGACGACGGCTGACGGTGCGACACTTGGCCAAATCGCTGTTCGCTTTGGTCTTGAGCTTCGGGGTGACGCCGCGACGCGTATCACGCACGTCGCGGAATTAAAGGATGCTGATGCCGATGCGCTCAGCTTCCTTGCCGATGCTCGCTACGAGCGCTACTTAGCTGATACGAAGGCGGCGGCTGTGGTGCTTGAGCCGCAGCGTGCCAGCCAATGTCGGGTAGCCGCGCTCATCAGTGACAATCCACGTGCGGCGTATGCACGTATTGCAGCATGGCTGCATCCGCCTGAGCCTGTGCGCTCTGGCATACATTCAAGTGCTGTTGTCGATCCGTCGGCTGTCATTGCGGCCTCGGCTCAAATTGGCCCACACACGGTGGTCGGCGCCCGTGCAGTGGTTGGTGAGCGCGTGGTCGTGGGTCCGGGAACACAGATTGCTGATGACGTGACGCTTGGCGACGATTGTCGCCTCATGGCGCGGGTGACGCTTTATCGCAGCGTGCGGTTAGGTGCGCGCGTGATCGTACATGCGGGCGCTGTGATTGGCGCCGATGGCTTTGGTATTGCCCAGGATAGCGATGGTTGGGTCAAAGTGCCCCAGTTGGGTGGCGTTGTCGTTCATGATGACGTGGAGATCGGTGCCAATACCACCATTGATCGGGGTGCGATTGGCGACACGGTCATTGAGCGTGGCGTAAAACTCGATAATCAAATTCAGATTGGCCATAACGTGCGTATTGGCGAGCACACCGCGATCGCTGCGTGCGTCGGCATCTCCGGAAGCACGACGATTGGTAAGCGCTGCTTGATTGCGGGTGCCGTGGGCATCGTTGGTCACTTACAGATTGCGGACGATGTCGTCGTGACTGGACTATCGATGGTGTCAAGTTCTATCACGCGTGCTGGCGTCTACTCGTCCGGCGTGCCGGTCAGTGAAGCCAGTGCTTGGCGGCGCATCGTGGCGCGCTTGCGGCATATTGACGAGCTGTTTGATAAGGTGCGCGTTCTTGAGCGCCAGCACACACTACGGGATTCAAGAAACTCATGAGTGACACGACAGGTCTTAGTATGGATATCGCGGCTGTGATGAAACAGCTGCCACACCGCTATCCGTTTTTGCTGGTAGATCGAGTGCTGGAAGTGGTTCCAGGAAAAACAATCAAAGCCTTGAAAAACGTCACTATCAACGAGCCGTTTTTCCCAGGTCATTTTCCGCATCGGCCGGTGATGCCGGGCGTACTGATTTTGGAAGCGCTGGCACAAACGGCCGGTATCCTTGCTTTTAAGACCGCCGGCGTTGTGCCGGATGATGACAGTCGATTTTATTTTGTGGGCATCGATGGGGCGCGCTTTCGCAAGCCGGTCGAGCCAGGTGATCAATTGATTCTGCATGCCGAATTTCAGCGCGCCGTGCGCGGTATCTGGAAGTTTAGTACGCGAGCTTTGGTGAATGATGTGGAAGTGTGCTGCGCCGATATGATGGTAGCGCCTGAGGCTCGAGGGTAACTCGCCATGGCGCAGGTTCATCCAACCGCAATTATTGATTCGCAGGCGAGTCTTGCATCAAATGTGAGCGTAGGCGCCTACAGCGTGATTGAGGGTGAGGTTACGATCGGAGCGGGCTCAAGTATCGGTCCCCATGTTGTAATCAAAGGGCCTACGCGTATCGGTGTGGAAAATCGAATCTTCCAGTTTGCCTCCATTGGCGATGACCCGCAGGACAAAAAATACAACGGCGAGCGCACGGAGCTGATCATTGGTGATCGCAACGTGTTTCGTGAAACCTGTACGGTGAACCGTGGCACCGCGGCAGGCGGTGGCGTGACGCGTATAGGCGATGACAACCTCTTTATGGCCTATACCCATGTGGCGCACGATTGTGTGGTAGCAAGCCACTGTATCCTTGCCAATTACTCAGGGCTTGCGGGGCACGTCGAGCTTGATGACTGGGTTATCTTGGGTGGCTACTCCGGCGTGCACCAATTTTGTAAAATCGGCGCGCATGCGTTTTTAGCGAACAATGCAACCGCGACACGTGATGTGCCGCCATTCGTGATGGTGGCAGGTGCACCGGCAGAGCCCAAAGGGATCAATAGCGAGGGGCTGAAGCGGCGTGGCTTCAGCGCGGACGACCTGGCTGCCGTGAAAGCTGCCTATAAGGTACTGTATCGCTCGGGTCTCAAGCTCAGCGAGGCCACTGCAGAGTTGGTGGTGTTGGCCGATTCCTGTGCTGCTCTTCAGCCGCTGATTGATTTTTTGCCGCGCGTCACGCGCAGCCTCGTGCGCTAGTGTTGCTCGTCACGTCCGAAGCAATCGCATGAGGCGTGCAGTGTGTTTGGTGAGCATATGTCAGCGCCACTAATTGTTGTTGTTGCTGGTGAAACTTCTGGGGATAACCTTGGAGGCGCTCTCATCGCTGAGCTGCGAGCGCGGCGCCCGGAACTGCGTTTCGCAGGAGTTGTGGGCCCAAAAATGCGCGCAGCGGGCTGCGTGCCTTGGGCTAGCGCCGAGCGACTGGCCGTGATGGGTATATTCGAGGTTTTGGGTCAGTTGCGTGCCGTGTTGCGCTTGCGGCGCGAGTTACTCGTACGCATTCGGGTTGAGCGGCCGGCACTTTACATCGGTATTGATGCGGCTGAGTTCAATTTATCGGTGGCAGCAAAGCTCGGGCGGCTGCGAGTTCCGAGTGTGCAGTATGTGAGTCCGCAAGTGTGGGCGTGGCGGCAGGGTCGGGCGAAGCGTATGGCCAAGTGCTTGAGCCTCGTGCTGTGTTTGCTGCCGTTTGAGAAGCGCTTTTACGATTCGGTCGGGCTGCGTGCTGAGTTTGTGGGGCACCCACTGGCGGACCGGTTGCCGCAAGTGCCGGAGCGCGCGCGGGCGCGCGCTGAACTTGGGATTGCGCCCGATGCCTGCGTGGTCGCGCTACTGCCTGGTAGCCGCCGAGGGGAAGTGGAGCGACTGGGGCCCGTCTTTTTGGCGGCGGCCATGTGGCTCAAGGCGCGCCGACCGGAGGTGCAGTTCGTTGCGCCGATGGCGAATCCCGAGGTGCAGCAGATCTTTGGATCGCAGTGCCTGCAACTCGGTGCGTCATGCAATGTGCGCCTTGTTGAAGGTAGTGCAACGGCGGTGCTGGTTGCGTCAAATGCCGTACTCGTTGCCTCGGGAACAGCAACACTTGAAACCCTCTTGTGCCAGCGACCGATGGTCGTGGCGTATCGCATGAACCCCGCGACGTTCTGGCTGATGCGGCATTTGGTTACTGTGCGGCATTTTTCGCAGCCCAATTTGCTGGCCGGTCACACATTGGTGCCGGAGTTTTTGCAAAATGCAGCCACGCCCGATGCATTGGGACAGGCCGTATTGGAGTGGCTCGATGATCCCGTGAGAATTGAGGCTTTTGCAGCCGAATGCCGCGCCATACACGCCACACTACGACGCGGAGCGACCGACCGAGCGGCTGATGCTGTGCTGGCGATTCTTGATACGTCGGGACAGTTGCTTAGGTCCACATGAGTCCGGTGTGGGATATGACCGTGCGGCTTGCAGGAGTTGACGAGGCAGGTCGCGGCCCACTCGCGGGACCGGTGGTGGCTGCGGCTGTAATTTTACCGGCGCGAATGCTTATTGCGGGACTTGATGACTCCAAAAAGCTCACCGAGCGACAGCGGGAGCGCCTAGGCGGCGAGATTCGTGTGCACGCGCTTGCGTATGGTCTTGGCTGGGCGGATGCTGCTGAAATTGACGCGGTCAATATACTTGGAGCGACATTCTTGGCCATGCGGCGGGCCTTGCTCGCGTTGCCCGTGGCGCCTTTGCACGTGCGGGTAGACGGTAACCGTGCTCCCTCGCTCCTTGGTCTGCCGTTCGCCTGCTCGATTGAGGCGCAGGTCGAGGGCGATCGCAAAGACGCGGCTGTCGCGGCCGCCTCAGTGCTGGCCAAAACGTGGCGGGATCGCTGGATGGTAGCGGCCGATAGCCGCTATCCGGGGTATGGTTTTGCGGTGCACAAAGGGTACGGGACTGCAAAACATCTGCAGGCCCTGCGCGCGCTCGGACCGTGCTTGTTGCATCGCAAGAGCTTCGAGCCGGTAAGATCCATCCTATGACGGAATTTATCCATCTGCGGCTGCACACTGAGTATTCATTGGTCGATGGAGTGGTGCGTATTGAAGATCTGGCGGCGGCAACGCACGCTGCCGGTATGCCTGCTGTTGCGGTCACTGATCAAAGTAATTTATTCGCACTCGTGAAGTTCTGGAAGGCAGCGCAGGCTGCAGGGATTAAGCCGATTGTTGGTGTTGATGTTTGGCTCAAGGACATCAGCGCAGAGCCTACGCGTTTAACGTTGCTGTGTATGAACCCTGTGGGTTATCGCAACCTAACCGGGCTTGTGTCGCGCTCCTATTTGGAAGGGCAGGTCAATGGCGTGCCATTGCTGGAGCGCGCATGGCTCAATGCCGAGACCACCACGGGCTTAATTGCGCTCTCTGGTGCCGCAGACGGGGACGTGGGGCGGCATCTCGGGAACGGGAAGGTGGCAGAGGCGCACCGCGCGGTGCGGGCATGGCGTGAGCTGTTTGGTGATCGGTACTATCTCGAGGTGCAGCGGACAGGGCGTGCCGATGAGGAGGCCTTGCTCGAAGCGACGTTGAGTGTGGTGACCGAGTTGCAGGTTCCGGCGGTAGCAACCAACGATGTGCGCTTTTTAAAACAGAGTGATTTTGAAGCGCACGAAGCGCGCGTGTGTATACACGATGGCACCTTGCTGACGGATGCGTCTCGTGTGCGTCGTTACACGGATCAGCAGTATTTGAAGACGCCGGCTGAAATGGCGCAGTTATATGCGGATTTTCCCGAACTGCTCGAGCAGACGGTTGAGATCGCCAAGCGCTGCAACATGGAACTCAGCCTCGGCAAGAGTTTATTGCCCGAGTATCCAGTACCGAGTGACTTGACCACTGCAGCATTTTTGCGCGCACAGAGCCAAGCTGGGCTCGAGGCGCGCTTGACGGCTCAGGATGCGGGCTTACCGAGTTTAAAAGCAATCGAGCGTGGTGAGTATCTGCCGCGTTTAACTCGCGAACTCGATGTGATTTGTGGGATGGGATTTGAGGGCTACTTCCTTATCGTCGCTGACTTTATTCGTTGGGCGCGCGCCAATGGCGTGCCAGTTGGGCCGGGTCGCGGCTCGGGTGCCGGCTCTTTGGTCGCCTACGTCCTTGGGATAACTGATCTTGACCCCTTGCAGCACGATTTGCTGTTCGAGCGCTTTTTAAATCCTGAGCGCGTGTCGATGCCGGATTTCGATGTCGATTTTTGCACCGATGGCCGCGACCGTGTGATCGAGTACGTTGCGACCAAATATGGTCGTGACCGCGTGTCGCAGATCATTACCTACGGCACCATGGCCGCTAAGGCCGTGGTGCGCGACGTCGGTCGGGTGCTTGGGCATAACTATGGTTGGGTGGATCGCATCGCGAAAATGATTCCGTTCGAGCTTGAGATGACGCTTGATAAGGCGCTCAAGGACGTGGAGGAGTTAAACACGCTGTACGCGACCGATGATGAGGTGCGTGAGTTGATTGATCTTGGGCGCTCATTAGAGGGTATTACCCGCAACGCAGGTATGCATGCGGCTGGCGTCGTTATCGCGCCATCCGTGCTCATGGATTTTGCGCCATTATTTGTGGAACAAGGCTCCACGTCGATCGTGACTCAGTTCGACAAGGATGACGTTGAAGCAGCTGGGCTCGTGAAGTTTGATTTCCTAGGTCTGCGAACGCTTACAGTGATTGAGCTGGCGGTGAAGATCATTGATGGGCTGCGCGCCGAAACTGGCGAGGCGCCGCTCGATATGGCGCGGTTACCCTACGATGACGAGCAAACGTTCACTTTACTCAAGTCATGTCGCACCACGGGTGTTTTCCAACTCGAATCACGTGGTATGAAGGATCTTGTGCGACGGCTGCAGCCGGATCGCTTCGAGGATATCGTGGCGCTCGTGGCGTTATTTCGGCCTGGCCCTTTGCAGTCCGGCATGGTTGATGATTTTATTGAGCGTAAGCATGCGCCGCGCGGGCAAAAGATCGACTATTTGCACCCAGACCTTGAACCGGTATTGCGGCCGACGTATGGCGTCATTTTGTATCAAGAGCAAGTGATGCAGATCGCGCAGGTATTGGCGGGCTACACGCTTGGCGGCGCTGACTTGTTGCGCCGAGCGATGGGCAAAAAGAAAGCCGAGGAGATGGCTCAGCAACGCTCCATCTTTGTTGATGGCGCGACGACACGCGGTGTGCCGGAGCGACAGGCGACTTATATATTCGATTTGATGGAAAAATTCGCAGGCTACGGTTTTAACAAGTCACACTCGGCAGCGTACGCGCTACTGGCTTATCAGACGGCCTGGTTGAAAGCGCACTATCCGGCGGCTTTCTTGGCGGCGGTATTGTCCTCTGATATGGATAAGACTGACAAAGTGGTGGTTGCGGTGGACGATGCGCGGTTGATGGGGGTTGCGATTTTGCCACCAAATATCAACGTGTCGCGTTACCGTTTTCAAGTGGCAGGCGCGATACGTGTGCACTATGGACTCGGCGCCATCAAGGGGGTGGGTGAGTCTGCGGTCGAGGCAATTGAGAGCGCGCGTGGCGCGGGTGGGGACTTTGTCGACCTGGCAGATTTTTGTCGGCGCGTTGACTTGCATCGCTTAAATCGACGCACCTTGGAGGCTCTAATCAAGGCGGGATGTTTTGATTGTATCGGCCACAATCGCGCTACGTTGATGGTGGAGTTGCCGGCAGCGTTGCAACTCGGTGAGCAAAAAACGCGAGCAGACACTGTGGGGCAAGATGATTTATTTGGCTTGGCAGTGAGCCAGCCAGAGGCGCGGCTCGTGCCCAAGCAGGTGTTACCCGAGTGGCCAAAGGCGCAGCTACTGGCTGCTGAACGGGAGACCTTGGGTTTTTTCTTAAGCGGCCATCCGATGGATGAATATGCGCATGACCTGCGCTACTTGGCTCCTGGTCGGATCAGCGATTTTGCCGGTAATCGACCGGCGGCTGCTGGAGAGGGAAAGTGGCAGGCAGCGCGGCAGGTCACTGTGGCGGGTCTGGTGCTCGAGATTAAAAAACGAGCCAATAGAACCTCGATTGTGTTGGATGATGGGAGTGGGCGCTTGGAAGTGTCCTTATTCGATGACGTCGTGGCGCAACATCGCTCGCTGATCGTCAAAGATGCCATCGTGCTTGTTGAGGGTGGACTCAAGTGGGATGAATTTATAGAGGGTTGGCGCTTACAGGCGAAGCGCTTGGTTGGGCTTGAAAGCGCACGCGAGACGCTATTGAAGCGCGTGATTTTACGCTGGCCGCTCGCCGCTGAGGCACCGTTCGTGCTGCGCCAGTTGGAATTGGCGCTGACACCCTCACGCGGTGGGGCTTGCCACGTGGGGGTGTACTATTCGTCAAGTACAGCGCAAGCATTGCTTGAGTTGGGCGATGCATGGACGGTGCGGCCAACACGGGCGCTGTTAGAGGCATTAACGCGGTCTTTTGGACCTGATGGTGTGCGTGCGGTGTACCATCCGCGGGACCAAGACGATGCGCTTAAAGTGTGGGGGGCAACGGGTGATCTGGACTCTGTGGCCTTGCAGCTCACCGGTTAGGCGTATAATTTGACGACTGGCTGATCGGGCGGACACCCTGATCCGACTCAGGATATACACTTAAGCATCCGACCCCGGGGGTTCGCGCCCCCTTGACGTTCGACCGCACCTCTGGAACCGTGCCATCCCATGGACCTTAATTTTTTAGATTTTGAACAGCCGATTGCCGAGCTCGAGGCAAAAATCGACCAGTTGCGCTACCTAGGCGAGGACGCGTCGATCAATATTCGGGACGAGGTCACCCGGCTACAGACAAAAAGTGCGGCGCTGACGCGGAGTATTTTTGCGGCACTGACCCCCTGGCAGATCGCACAGATTGCACGCCACCCACAGCGGCCGTATACGCTTGACTATATCCCGCTGATCTTTACGGATTTCGAAGAGTTGCATGGTGATCGGATGTTTGCCGAGGATCTGGCTATCGTCGGTGGACCTGCGCGGCTTGACGGCAAACCCGTTATGTTGATTGGTCACCAGAAAGGACGCGACACCAAGGAGCGGGTACGGCGTAATTATGGTATGCCCAAGCCGGAGGGCTATCGGAAGGCGTTGCGGTTAATGCGCCTCGCCGAGCGCTTTGGCTTGCCGCTTATTACTTTGATTGACACGCCAGGAGCTTATCCTGGTATCGGCTCGGAAGAGCGCAACCAAAGTGAAGCCATTGCGCGAAACTTATTTGAGATGTCTACCCTCAAGGTGCCGATCGTCAGTGCAGTGATTGGTGAGGGGGGCTCGGGAGGCGCGTTAGCAATCGGAGTTTGTGACCAGCTATTGATGCTGCAGTACGCTGTGTACTCGGTTATATCGCCGGAAGGTTGTGCCTCCATTTTATGGAAAAGCGCGGACAAAAAAGAAATCGCGGCGGATGCGATGGGGATTACCGCGCAGCGCTTGTCCCAGCAGCAGTTGGTTGATGTGGTGATTGCAGAGCCCTTGGGAGGCGCGCATCGCGAACCTGTTGTGACTGCCGAAGCCCTGAAAACCGCGCTAGTTAGCACCTTGGATGGTTTAATGAGGAAACCTTTGGACCAACTGCTCGAAGCGCGTAGTCGTCGACTCGCGTCGTTCGGCGCGTTCCGCGCAATTTAAGATCGTCGCGTGTCAGACGCGCGCCTCATTGAGGAATTTAGTCCGCGCACACTCGAGGAATTGTTGCGTGCGCTTGGCATTTATTTGCAAGAGGTGGTTGTTGCGGTGTCGGGCGGGGCCGACTCCGCTGCCTTGCTGCACGCGATGCGAGCGTTAAGCCAGACTGAGCCGGCTGGTAACGGCGAGAGCTGCTGGCGAGTGCGTGCGGTGCATGTGCACCACGGCCTGCAGGCCTCGGCGGAGCTTGCTGATGCGGCAGTAGCCATCGCATCAGAGTGTGCAACGGCTTTGACCGTGTTGCATGTGGTAGTCCCGACGACGAGTAACGTGGAGGCGGCGGCGCGCACAGTGCGCTACGCTGCGCTGAAACAGGATCTGCGTTCGGCAGAGGTGTTGTTGCTGGCGCACCACTGTGAGGATCAAGCCGAGACGGTGCTGCTGCAGTTGCTGCGCGGGGCGGGTTTGCAGGGGTTGGGCGCGATGCCGGCGCTGAGCACATTCGGTAATGGGCGCTTAGCGCGCCCCTTACTCGGGGTATCGCGCGCGGCACTGCGAAGTTATGCCAAAGAGCACGCGCTGCCTTTTATTGAGGATCCGATGAATGCGGATCTGCGGTTTGAGCGCGCCTATGTGCGCGGTGAAGTGTGGCCTGTGCTGCAAAAGCGCTGGCCGAAGGCCGCGCTGACTCTGAGCCGTGCGGCCGCGCATCTTGCTGAGGGGCAGCACTTATTGGATGAGACCTCGGCTGCGCTCGTCTTGCAGCTAGAGCAGCAAGGCGGCTTGTTGGTCAGTGGGTTGCTGGCACTCAGCGGGCCACGTCGTGCAGCGGTACTGCGGTATTGGCTGCGAGGCTTGTCGCTACCGCTGCCCTCAACGGCAATGCTGGCGAGAGTAACCGGCGAGTTATTGCAGGTTGATCGGACGGCTACGCCGCGGCTGACGTGGCCAGGCGCTGAAGTGCGTGTGTATGACGGTTGTGTGTTTGCCTTTGCGCCGCTGCCGGAGCCCTTGCTGGCGGGTGTGGTGCTGCCGGCCGAGGACGGACAGTGCGCCCTCGGTGCCCTCGGCGAGCTCACCGTGCGCTATCGGCGGGGGGAGGGTCTGCGTTTAGCCGACTTAGGTATCGGCCACGCTATGCCGCGCGCGGGCGGCGAGCGTTTCGAGGTGCGTGCGGGCTTGACTCGGCCGCTCAAGGACGTGCTACGCGAAGCCCGCCTGCCGCCTTGGGTGCGGGCGCGGGCGCTTCTTTTGGCCGCTACCGGTTCGGCTCGGCGGGTGGGTGCGGTGGTGCTGCCACACATCACTTGGGTGTCGCCCCGATCGGCAGCGGGTCCCTTAGAGATGGGGGTGAGCGTGTCATGGCAGGGGGCGCCAGCGGCGCTCTTGCACGGCGACCCTGCACACAAGCCGGGGAGCCTGATTCCACGATTTTAAGTCGCAACCCCACTATTAGCGTTGAGGGATGGAGCCCTTTCCGTTAAACTGCTATCCCGTCATTATGAGGGCTGAGAGTTGCCCTCATATCACCGCCAACTGAGACGGGAGACTCCATGACACGCTTTGTGTTCGTCACCGGTGGAGTCGTTTCCTCCCTTGGAAAAGGCATCGCGTCCGCCTCGCTTGGCGCCATTCTTGAGGCGCGCGGCCTGAAGGTCAGCTTGGTCAAGCTTGATCCGTATATCAATGTTGACCCAGGGACCATGAGTCCGTTTCAGCATGGCGAAGTGTTTGTGACCCATGACGGGGCCGAGACCGATCTTGACTTAGGTCACTACGAGCGTTACGTGCGCTACACCGCGACGCGCAATTCGAATTTCACCACGGGGCGTATTTATGAGCAGGTGATTGCCAAGGAGCGTCGTGGTGACTATCTGGGCGCGACCGTGCAAGTCATTCCACACATTACGGATGAAATTAAGCGCTGTATTCAGTTAGGTGCCGGCGACGCCGATGTCTGCATGGTCGAAATTGGCGGAACGGTGGGCGATATTGAGTCCTTGCCCTTTTTGGATGCGATCCGGCAAATGGGTGTGGAACTTGGCCGACACAACTGTGCATTTATCCATTTAACGCTGGTGCCAATCGTTGGCGGTGGCGAAATTAAGACAAAGCCTACCCAACATTCAGTGAAAGAGTTGCGCGGCATAGGCATTCAGCCGGACGTGCTGTTGTGTCGTTCGCGTGACGAACTACCTATTGAGCAGCGGCGGAAGATTGCGCTCTTCACGAACGTCGAGGAGCGCGCTGTTATCTCGGCAGTGGACTCGGACGATATTTACAAGATTCCCTTGCTGCTTCATCAGGAAGGGCTCGATGACATTATTGTTGCGAAGTTTGGTTTGGACGCGAAGCCTACTGATCTTGCTGAGTGGCGCGCAGTGATCGCGGCCAAGCAGGCGCCTGAAGCCACCATTAATATTGCGATGGTCGGCAAGTACGTGCAAATCAAAGACTCTTATATTTCATTGAATGAAGCCCTCACGCACGCGGGTCTGAAGACACGTACACGCGTGCACGTGCATTACATCGAGTCGACTGATATAGAGACCGCAGGAGTCGACTGTTTGGCAGGTATGGACGCGATCTTGGTGCCTGGTGGATTCGGTCACCGCGGCGTTGAGGGGAAGATTCAGGCGGTACGCTATGCGCGCGAAAAAGGTATCCCGTACCTTGGTATCTGCCTTGGAATGCAGGTCGCATGTATCGAGTATGCACGCAACGTGTTGCACCTTTCCGATGCAAACTCCACCGAGTTCAATGCAGCGTCAGCCGATCCCATTATTGCGTTAATTACTGAGTGGCAGGACCGCGCTGGGGCGCGCTTGACGCGTAGCGCGCAGTCGGATTTGGGTGGCACGATGCGTCTAGGCTCGCAGGAGGCGTTGATTCAGCCCGATACCTTGGCGCGGCGCGTCTATGGGCGTGACGCGGTGAGCGAGCGCCACCGTCATCGGTTCGAGTTCAACAATACCTATCTTGATGTAATGACCGCTGCAGGCTTTAAATTCTCAGCGTTCTCCAAAGACGGGTTAGTGGAAATCATCGAGCTACCCGCACATCGCTGGTTTATGGCAGTGCAGTTTCATCCGGAGTTCACCTCGACCCCTCGCGATGGTCATCCATTGTTTTCAGGGTTCGTGCGGGCAGCGCGCGATTACCGCGCGGCCCAGTTACCGCAGGCGGCAAGCGCTTGAGCATGGAGCTACTCGGTTTTCAGGTAGGCCCTGAGCGCCCGTTCTTTTTGATCGCAGGGCCGTGCGTGGTCGAGAGTGAGGCCTTGCAAGTGGACGTCGCTGGGCGTTTGCAGGAACTGACGGCGCGGCTTCAAATCCCCTTTATTTTTAAATCGTCCTACGACAAAGCAAATCGGTCCTCGGGGCGTAGTTTCCGCGGGCCAGGCATTGAACAAGGACTGAACGTGCTCGCCGCGGTGAAGGCACAGGTGGGAGTGAGGGTATTGACCGATGTGCATGAGGGCACCCCGTTTGCTGAGGTAGCAAGCGTGGTAGACATGCTGCAAACACCAGCATTTTTGTGTAGGCAGACTGATTTTTTGCTCAAGGCGTGTGCGACTGGTTTGCCGGTAAATATTAAAAAAGGCCAGTTTTTATCACCGTGGGAAATGCAAAACGTGGTCGACAAGGCGCGTAGCACGGGCAATCAAGCGATTTTGGTGTGTGAGCGAGGTTTTAGTTTTGGCTATAACAACCTAGTTGCTGATATGCGCTCATTGGTCGTGATGCGTGCCACTGGCTGTCCGGTTGTGTTTGACGCGACGCACTCCGTGCAATTGCCGGGCGCGCAGGGAAGCAGTTCCGGTGGACAGCGTGAATTTGTGCCCGTGCTTGCGCGCGCGGCGGTCGCGGCAGGAGTGTCGGGTGTGTTCATGGAGACCCATCCAAATCCAGATCAGGCTCTATCCGATGGTCCGAATGCGTGGCCGCTAGATCGAATGGAGTCGTTGTTGGAAATGTTGCTTGAAATCGACACTGTCGTGAAGCGTCGTCCGTTTGCCGAAGATGGGTTAGCTAATCGTTGATTGCGCATGAGGGTGCTATGGCTGGGAAACTGATGGCAACTGCAATTGTAGATATACGCGGCCGGGAGATCATTGATTCCCGTGGTAATCCAACGGTAGAGGCCGATGTGGTTCTTGCCGGAGGCAGTGTCGGTCGTGCGGCGGTCCCTTCTGGCGCCTCGACCGGTTCCCGTGAAGCGGTTGAGTTGCGTGACGGCGATAGAGCGCGTTATCTCGGTAAAGGCGTGCGTCAAGCCGTGCAGCACATCAATGTCGATCTGAAAAACGCGCTGCTGCAGCGTGATGCGGCCGACCAGGTTGGGGTTGATCGATTGATGATCGAATTGGACGGTAGTGACGCGAAGTCACGTTTAGGAGCGAACGCTTTGCTTGCAGTGTCGCTCGCCACGGCGCACGCCGCAGCGCGTGCCGCTGGCCTGCCGTTGTATCGGCATTTGAGTCAAGGTGTTGCTCGCCTGACCCTTCCGGTGCCCATGATGAACATCATCAACGGCGGCGCGCACGCCAATAATAGTCTAGACATCCAAGAGTTCATGATTTTGCCAGTTGGCGCGACATCGTTTGCGGAGGCGGTGCGCTGCGGAGCAGAGATTTTTCATGCATTGAAGAAACGCCTCAGTGCGGTCGGGCTATCGACGGCGGTCGGCGATGAGGGCGGCTTTGCGCCACACTTGTCCTCAAACGCCGCGGCGCTCGATGAAATCCTCGAGGCGGTGAAGGACGCGGGCTACCACGCCGGCAAGGATGTCTGGCTGGGGCTTGATGTCGCAAGCAGTGAGTTTTTTAAAGACGGCATTTACACGTTGTCGGCAGATGGCACTCGCTATGACGCCGCCGGGTTCACCGACTATCTTGCTGGCCTGGTTGACCGTTACCCGATTATTACCATTGAAGACGGTATGGCTGAGGGTGACTGGGCCGGCTGGGCAACGCTGACCCGGCGGCTTGGTGCCCGTGTGCAGTTGGTGGGTGACGATTTATTCGTTACCAACACGAAGATTTTAAGCGAAGGCATTGCGCAGGGCATAGCCAATGCGATCTTAATTAAGCCCAATCAAATTGGCACGCTCACCGAGACGCTGGCAGCTATCGAGATGGCAGCAAAAGCGCGCTATGCCGCAATCATTTCCCATCGTTCGGGTGAGACGGAGGACACCTCGATCGCGGATATTGCCGTGGCAACCACGGCGACGCAGATTAAAACGGGTTCCATGTCGCGCTCTGATCGAGTGGCAAAGTACAACCAGTTACTGCGGATTGAGGCTGAGCTCGGCAGCACTACCCATTATGCCGGGGCGGCTGCTTTCCCTGTGGCGATGCCGTCATGATGCAGTCACGTCGCCAATCCGTTTTTTCGATGCTATTCTCCTGATCCCATGCGGGCATTCGTGATCGTCCTTTTAGTGGTTCTTGCGGGTCTGCAGTACCGACTGTGGATCTCCGACGATGGCCTGCGCGCGGTTATGAATCTGCGCACGGCGGTTAAGGCACAAGTTGCGGAAAACAGTGCACTGGCGCGGCGCAACGAGCAGCTAGTTGCTGAAGTTAAAGATCTAAAAGAGGGACTCGCTGCGCTCGAGGAGCGGGCGCGCAATGATCTTGGGATGATCGGAGCGAACGAAACCTTTTATCAGGTTGTAGAAGGCGAGTCGGCGACTGCCGAGGGTAGGGCGCCAACGGTCACCTCACTCACATCCTCGGCGGCGCCAGCGGCTGCCACACTTGCGGCTACACCAACCAAGACGTCGGCGACAGCGTCACTACCCACGATAAATTCGCCAGCAGCGACTGCTGCGCCGCGAACTGCGGTGGTGTCACCGCCGATGTCAGGCGTTAACTCCACACCGCGCTCTGCGCACTAGGCGTGCCCCCGTGTCTGATCTTAGCTATTGGCTAGTGATGCCGGCGGCGGGCATCGGGCTACGCATGGCCGAGCCGCCCGGCTCTAGCCGGGGTCCCAAACAGTATGAGCACCTGGCCGGTTGTCGGGTCATTGAGCATGCATTGCGGCCCTTTATTGCCGACCCGCGCTGCGTGGGCATTGTGGTGGCGCTGCATGAGAATGATCAGGACTTTCAGAGCTTATCCGTCAGTCGCGATGCCCGCATACAGGTCACGACCGGCGGGGCGGTGCGTGCGCTGTCAGTCCTGCAGGGTCTCAACCGTGTCATGGCCTGCGTGGGTACACAGGATCCTTGGGTGCTGGTGCACGATGCCGCCCGCCCGTTGTTAAGTGCTGATGATCTTGCGGCTCTCGTCGATGCGTTGCCGAGTGCTCCGCACGGTGCATTGTTAGGAATGCGAGTCAATGACACTGTCAAGCGCGCTGATGAGCAAGGGCGCAGTCACGGCACTGCTGCACGCGCCGGCCTTTGGCGTGCTGCTACTCCGCAGGCGTTTCGGCTGCGGCGCCTTCTGCAGGCGCTGGCGGGTGCGTCTTTGGAGACCATTACCGACGAGGCAAGTGCCATTGAGGCGCTTGGGGATACACCGCAACTGATATCGTGTTCACTGCTGAACTTTAAAATTACCACAGCGGCTGATCTTGCCTTGGCCGCACGACTGCTGACGGAGCACAAGATATGAGCCGGTTGCGCATTGGTACGGGAGTGGATGTGCACGCTTTTACGGCCGGCGATGCGGTATACCTCGGTGGTGTGCGCGTGCCGCATACGCACGGCGTTTTAGCCCATTCGGACGGAGATGTGCTGCTACATGCCTTGTGTGATGCGCTGTTTGGGGCTGCGGGTCTTGGCGACATTGGGCAACACTTTCCTGATAGTGAGCCGCGTTACAAGGGAATTGCGAGCCTTGAACTACTCGGTCTGACGCTTAACCGAGTGCGTGAACAGGGTTTTGATTTGGTGAACATTGATCTGACTCTGTTGGCTGAGAATCCACGGTTGGGGCCCTTTCGAGATGCGATTCGGACGTCGATCGCACAGACAGTGGGTTTGCCGGTGTCGTGCGTTAATATCAAGGCAACAACGACTGAGAAGCTTGGGTTTTTGGGGCGGGGTGAAGGGATTGCGGCGCATGCGGCCGTATTGCTCGAGTTACGCGTTTGAGTTTGCCTGTGGACAGTCGCTCCTTCGCGTTAACTCCGCCGCGCGCGCATGGTGAGCCACTTGGCGTCGGTGCCATTAAGGTTGCGGCAGAGGATTTTGTGGTTGAGGAGCGTCTAGGGTTTAGCGCCGATGGCGGTGATGCCCATGTGCTGCTCAAGATCCAAAAGCGTGGACTCGATACGCTTGCCTTAACGAGACAGCTGGCGCGGATTGCGGGCGTGTCGGCACGTGAGGTGGGTTTTGCTGGTCTTAAAGACCGTCATGCCATCACGACTCAGTGGCTCACTGTTCCTGCATCGCGCCCGCCAATGGAGTGGCGGGGTGTCGCTGGCGATGGTTTTTTGGTGACCGAAGCGTTGCCGCACTCGCGCAAGTTGAAGCGTGGCGCCCTAAAAGGGAATTTGTTTTCGATTGTGCTGCGTGATGTGACGGTGGATGGCGCCGCATTAAGTCAACGTATCGAGGTGTTAAAAGCCCAAGGCGTTCCGAACTACTTTGGCACGCAGCGGTTTGGACGTGACGGTGGTAATTTAGATCTGGTTGAACGCTTTGCGACCAGCAATGAGTTGCCTTACGGACGAGAGCCTCGGGCGTTCGTCTATTCAGCTGCTCGGTCCCTGATCTTCAACGCGTTGCTCGCACGGCGGGTGCAGCAAGGTACGTGGAATCGCCTACTTCCGGGTGAGTTGGTTAATCTTGATGGGCGCAACAGTTGGTTTGTATTGGAAGAGTTTGATGAGGTTTTGGCTGAGCGGCTCGACCGTCTTGATATCCATCCCACTGGACCGCTGGCCGGTAAGGGCGCTGCATTAAATGGTGTGGTTGGCGCGCTTGAGGCATCGGTACTGGCTGAATTTTCTAGTCTCGTTACTCACTTAAGTGAGGCGGGTCTTGAGGCTGATCGACGGCCACTGCGCTTAGCGCTCACAGATCTGGTGGTGCGTCTGGAGGGCACGCAGTTGCACTTGCAGTTTGCATTGCCGGCCGGTGCCTATGCCACCGTCGTGGTGCGCGAGATACTCTCGACAGAATTGCCAGCGCAGGATGCGGCGCATGATTGAGCAAACGGATGCAGGTGAGATTCGCACCTTAATCTTGACGCGCTCGCCAGTGAACGCGCTGAATCGCGAACTGCTCATGCAGCTGAATCAGGCGCTACTTGATTCTGAGCGTGAAGGGGTTCGCGGCGTGATTCTGACTGGCAGTGGCGGCTGCTTCAGTGCCGGCCTTGATATCAGCGAATTACTCGCGCTCGACACGGCAGGCCTGACCGAATTTTTAACTGAATTTATGCACTGTCTTTTGCGCTTGAGTCTCGCGCCGATGCCGATTGTTGCGGCTGTAAATGGCCATGCGCCCGCAGGTGGAGCCGTATTGAGCTTGTATTGCGACCGTCGCATTATGGTGTCAGGTCGCGCGCGCATGGGGCTAAATGAGGTGGCGGTTGGGCTTTATCCAGGCCCGTTGATTTTGCGACTGTTGGAGCGCACGGTGGGTGTGCGTCTGGCGGCAGAGTTGTTGATGACAGGCGCGTTACTGGAGCCTGAGGCTGCGCGCCATGTTGGCTTAGTTGATGAGTTAGCCACGCCGACACAGTTATTGGCCACCGCAACCTCGTGGCTACACCGGGTCTTGGCACTACCACCGGCTGCGTTTGCTGCAACGAGGGCTTTGGTGCGTCAAGATCTCGTGCTTGCGACACGGGGCGCTTTGGATGCTGATGTAGCAGCGTTGGTCGCGGAGTGGGAATCAACTGCCACGCGCGAGTGCCTGTTGCGGCTGCTCGAGAGCACCGGCACGCGGCCCGCGTTACACTGATGCTTAATGTTCGAGTAGTACATAGACAGCGCCACTACCTCCGTCACGGCGTGGTGCCGACGCAAAGGCGAGTACGGCATTGACCTTGCGTAACCAGAGACTGACCGAGTGCTTAAGCACTGGACCTTTAGGGCCAGAGCGTAGTCCTTTGCCGTGTACAACGCGCACACAGCCGTGGCGTCGTTTTAGCGCATCTGTGAGAAATTCTCGCAACAAGTCGCGCGCCGCAAGCGTGGTCAGTCCGTGCAAGTCGATGTCGGCTTCGACCGCGAATTCACCGCGGCGCAGACGGGTGAGGGTGCGCGCGGTGACATGTGTACGGCGAAAGGAGAGTTCGTCGCCCGTTTCCACCATGAGTTCATCAGGACTCAGTACCAAGCTTTCCTCTAGCACTCGGCGATCGTCGCGTCTACGAAACCGTGCGCGGGGCGCGGGCCGTGGTGTGGGGAGTACCTCAATCCTTACTTTTAAGGGCTTCACATCCTTCACGGCTGCCCGAAATTCGGCGCTTGGTGCGGTTTTCGTGCCAATTTTTGGGATACGCATCGCAGCTCCTCACATTCCGTCGGCTGCTTTTAGTATAGTCAGTGTCTGCACCGCATGAATATCCTCCTTAGTAACGATGATGGTTGGCGCGCTGATGGTCTACGCGCCCTTGCGTTGGCCCTCGAGGGCATCGGTGCGCTTACCGTCGTCGCGCCAGACCGCAACCGCAGTGGGGCTTCCAACTCGCTGACCCTCGATGGGCCGCTTCGGGTGGTGGACTCTGAGTCCGGTTGGTATGCGGTCAACGGCACCCCAACGGATTGTGTGCATCTGGCGCTCTCGGGGCTGCTTGCGCAAACGCAGGATTTGGTAGTGTCCGGAATTAATGATGGCGCGAACCTAGGTGATGATGTGCTTTATTCCGGTACGGTCGCAGCCGCCATGGAGGGTCGCTATTTGGGGTTACCAAGTATCGCCTTCTCGCTGGTGTCGGGCAAAGGTCGACATTTCGATGCGGCGGGCCGCGTGGCCCGTGAATTGGTTGAGGCCTTGCTGAAAAACCCGCTGCCAGAGGCGACGCTGTATAACGTGAATATTCCAGACAGGCCCTACTCGCAGCTGCGAGGCTTCAAAGCCACCCGGCTTGGCGAAAGACATAAAGCCGAACCGATCATTCAGGCCCACGACCCGCGCGGGCGGCCCATGTACTGGGTTGGAGCCCCCGGCGCAGGTGCAGATGCTGGTGAGGGGACAGATTTTTATGCAGTTGAGCAAGGCTATGTCTCAATCACGCCGCTACACGTTAATCTGACACGAGTCGATGCAATGGCTGGGCTGACCCAATGGTTGGAGCCGCTCAATGGCTGATGCACGTCATTCTGGCATCGGCATGACCTCGGCTCGGACGCGTGAGCGGCTCGTGCAGCGTTTGATGGAGCAAGGTATCAAGGACCCACGCGTGCTCGATCGAGTCCGCAATGTGCCGCGCCACCTGTTCATGGACGAGGCCTTGGCGAGTCGCGCCTATGAAGACACCGCATTGCCGATCGGTTTTGGGCAAACGATTTCTCAGCCTTTTGTGGTGGCACGTATGACTGAGGCGCTGCATGGCACCACGGCGACGGTGTTGCACAATGTGCTTGAGATTGGTACCGGCTGTGGTTATCAGACTGCCGTTCTATCCGCGCTGGTTGCACGCGTGTCGACTGTAGAGCGGATGCAGCCGTTGCTGGAGCGTGCCAAGTTGATGTTGAAGGAACTTGGTGTCAAGAACGTGCGCTTTCGACATGCCGATGGCAGTCTCGGCTGGAAGGCGCATGCGCCATACGATGGCATTTTAGTCGCTGCAGCAGCGCATGCTGTTCCGCAAGCGCTGCTTGAGCAGCTCTCACCAAACGGTGGTCGTCTGGTGTTGCCGGTAGGCCCTGATGGTGCACAGGAGCTGTTTCGTATTACTCGCCGCGATGAACACTTTGTGCGTGAGAAACTCGGTAGCGTCAGTTTTGTGCCCCTGGTGGGCGGCGTCGGCTGAGATAGGCACGATGTATGACGCCGGCAGGGCTCTGAGTGCGCCATGGGTCGTGTTTGTACGCGGCGTGTTGGCAGCGTTGGCGCTAGTCGCCGGCTTAGGCGGGTGCGGCGGTGATGTGCGACCGTCAATCGAGACCACCTATGTGGTGAAGCCAGGCGACACCCTGTATTCGATCAGCTGGCGACACGGGCTTGATTATCATGATGTCGCGCGTTGGAACCATTTACCGGCGGATTACCGCATTAAGACAGGTCTCGAGCTTTCGCTCGTACCCACCGGTCACGATGCCACGAAGCGTGGTGTTGCCGGGGCGCATGCTGCAGTCGCTGCAGCGACCCGCGCTAAACCCGCGGCCACGACGCGTGAGCCGATCGGTGCGCCATTACCAACATTGCCGGTCACGCCAGCGCCACACTGGGCGTGGCCTGTGGACGGAACTGTTGTGGGCACCGTCCAGCAACTCAATGGTGGTGTAGGGCTTGAGATTGAAGGAGCGGTTGGCACCGAGGTACGGGCAGCGGCAGCTGGGCGGGTGGTGTATACGGGTGCGGGTTTACGTGGCTATGGACAGCTCATTATTGTCAAACACGACGAGGCATGGCTGACGGCATATGGCTATAACAGCGCTGTGTTTGTCACTGAGGGCGAACTGATCAAGCCCAATCAACGCATTGCGGCGGTCGGCGAGGGGCCAGGGCGGCGTGCGCGCTTGTATTTCGAAATTCGCCTGAACGGCCGACCAGTGGATCCGCTGACTCAGCTGCCGCATCGTCCAACGCCGTGATCGTGCGTGAGCCATGCCTCGTGCGCGGGTTTTAAGGGAAAATAACCGCGAGCGCCACTGCGCGATCTTCGCTAATAAGCACATTGTAGGTGCGGCAGGCCGCGCCGGTATCCATCACCTCAAGTGCAAGGCCAGCTCGCCGCGTGGCATTAAGGAAGTCGATCGCCGGAAACTGCTGACGCTCTCCCGTTGCCAGCAGTACCAGATCAACGCCTAAGGCCCGTAGCGGTGCTAAGGTGCTGTCGTTGAGATCGCTCGGCTGACGTACGGGCCAGTCGGTTACGCTTGCTCCAAAGATCAGAGCGCTGTGCGTGATAACGCGATCAGTTAAGCGCAACTCGAGTGCTGTATAGCTGATAATGCGCTGTGTGGCAGGCGAGCTGCCCGAGTCGGGTATGAGTGCCATGTGTTTAAGAATAACGTATTGTGTGATGAAACGATGTCGATACTTTATGTTGCCATGACGGATCTGCCAGCGGCGCTGGCCTGCGAGATGGCAAGCCACGCGCCATTGCCGCGCCTGCCGCTGCTGGAGCGCATGTTGGGGTGCTCTCAGGTACAGGATGCGCCGCTGGATTGGCGTCGTTGGGTGCTGAGCCTTGCCGGTCTCAAGGGTGACGCCGGCGATTTGCCGCTGGGCCGATTGCTGGGTGCCGCGGCTGGTCATGCGTTGGATCCGACGGCGACCTGGTGCATTGCCACACCGGTGAGTTTGCGCTCAGGGTTAAGTTCAGTGCACTTTGATAATCAAGGCCCAGTCGCGTTGTCGCCAGAGGCGCGCGCGTCGCTCGCTGCCCGTTATAGCGGCGCATCAAGCGCCTCTGCTCACACGCTGTACAGTACGCCCGACACGTTGCTCATGCGCTTTAATAGTCGGTTAGACGTACAGACGCACGATCCGGAGTCATTGGCCGGATTGTCCTTGGGTGAGGCGCTACCTGCTGGGCAGGATCGAAGACTCCTCCAGCGCGTAGGAACGGAAATCGAAATGTGGTTGCATGCCGAACCAGATTTCAAAGCGCCTCGCGCCGTCAGTTCACTCTGGCTGTGGGGTAGCGGTAACACGGATTTGTACGGCAAGCCGCATTGGCCACAGTTATCCTTGGCAGATCCGAGCCTGCGCGCAGCGCGCGCTCAGTATCCCGGTGAGCAGGTGGCTGAGGGGACGATCGATCGCTGGTCCGTTAACGCGTTACTCGCCGACGGCCAGCCACTGCCTGAATTGGAAAGTCGTTGGTTAACTCCAATAGTCGCCGGACTAGGCCAGCAGTGGCGTGAGGTGCATTTGCACGTTTGTGGTCGGGTGTTTCGGATCAAACGTGCGCGCGATCGGCGCTGGTGGCGAGCGGCACGGCCTTGGTGGGAGCAGTTGGCTGAGGTGGCGCGATGACCGCGCGTCCAATACGGCGGCGCGCTGTCAGCCCCGTGACCTCCACAGTGTCCGGTGTTCATCCGGTGCTGGCGCGTGTTTATCATGGACGCGGCATTACCCAAAACGCCGAGTTGAGTCTCGGTTTGGAGGGTTTGTTGCCCATCGGCTCCTTGGATGGAATCGAGTCAGGGGTCGCGTTGCTAGAGGCGCACATGCGTGCGAACAGCTTCGTTCTGGTCGTTGGTGATTTTGATGCAGATGGCGCAACCGCGAGCGCGTTAGTGGTGCGCGCCCTGCGACGTTTTGGACACGCGCAGGTCGACTTTTTAGTGCCGGATCGTTTTCGTTTTGGCTACGGGCTCACGCCCGAGATCGTCGCGCTTGTGGCGAGTTCTGAGCGTTTACCGCAACTGATCATCACTGTGGATAACGGAGTATCAAGTCATGACGGCGTTGCGGCTGCGCGAGCGCTGGGTATTGACGTGTTAGTGACAGATCATCATCTACCCGCAGACACACTCCCACAGGCTAATGCCATCGTTAATCCCAACTTGGGTAGTGCTCGATTTGGTAGTCGAGCGCTTGCCGGAGTTGGGGTTGCTTTTTATCTCATGCTGGCTTTGGGTAAGCGCTTGAGGGTTCCAAATGCATTGACCACAGAGCTCCTGGATCTAGTAGCGCTCGGGACGGTTGCTGACGTTGTACCGCTGGATCGCAATAATCGAATTTTAGTACAAGCGGGTTTACAGCGCATCCGCAAGGGCGCCTGCGTGCCAGGTATTTCAGCTTTGCTGCAGCTTGCGAGTCGACGCCAGTCCGATGTGGTTTCGAGCGACCTAGGTTTTGCCATCGGGCCGCGTCTTAATGCAGCCGGGCGCATGGACAATATGAAGATTGGTATTGAGTGTTTGTTGGCGGATGACGCCGCAACGGCGTTTGCTCTTGCGGAGCAGCTAGATCGCATTAATCGCGATCGCCGTACCATTGAGTCCGACATGCAAGCGGATGCGCTAAGTTTGGTTGAGCGACTGCGCGCCTCGGCGACGGCGACGGAAGGCGATTTGCCAGCTGCGCTGTGCTTGTATGACGAGACTTGGCACATGGGTGTGGTGGGTTTAGTGGCCTCGCGTGTGAAGGAGCAAGTGCACCGTGTTGTGGTCGCGTTTGCGCCAGCCGAAGATGGGCTTGCGCGCGGCTCTGCCCGCAGTGTGCCGGGCATACACGTGCGTGATGCGCTGGAGGCGGTCGCTACCCGTACGCCTGGGCTGATCGAGAAATTTGGTGGCCACGCGATGGCGGCTGGGTTGACGATCCGGGTGTCACGTCTGAAGGAGTTCGCTAGTGCGTTGGCGAAAGAGGTTGCGACGCGCGCCGAGCCGGGGATGCTCGATGGTATTTTGTACAGCGATGGCGCTCTTATGCTTGCTGATTTAGGGCTTGAGCTCGCCGAGGCGCTGCGCGCGGGCGGGCCGTGGGGGTCCGGCTTTCCGGAACCAGCATTTGATGGCGAATTCATCGTTGTTGAGGCGCGGGTGTTAGCTGAAAAGCACTTAAAGCTGTGGGTGCGTCTTGCTAAAGATGCATTACCACAGGAAGCGATTGCCTTTGGATGGATGGCGCGTCCGGGCGCGCGAGCGCCGCGAGTTGGTGTTTCACTGCGGTTGTTGTATCGACTCGATGTGAATGAGTATCAAGGCGTACGCCGCGCGCAATTGCTCGTTGATCACCTTGAAGAAGTCTCATCGTCCTGAGGGCGACTCATGCTATGCTGCAGGCACATTTTTTGACGTTTTAGAAGCGATCGTTACACCCCATGTCCGCTGATGTTATCTCGCTCGCCGCGCCCATCGGGCGCCAGTTAAAGGATCTCGAGGAACGCCTCGCCTCCTTAAGGGGGTACCTTTGAGTACGATCTTAAGCGTGAGCGGCTGACTGAGGTTACCCGAGAGCTTGAGGAGCCTGACGTCTGGAACGTGCCGGATCGTGCACAAGCGTTAGGAAAAGAACGCGCTCAGTTGGAGTCCGTAACGGGGCGACTCGATTCAGTGCGTGATGACATCGCAGGCTCCCTTGAATTGTTAGAATTAGCTGCTGGCGAGAGTGATGTCAGTGCCGTGCAGGATGTGGCGCGGGACACAACACGCCTTGAGATTGCGGTTAAGAATTTTGAATTTCAGCGGATGTTCCCCGGGCAGATGGATGCTAGTAATGCATTTTTGGACATTCAGGCGGGTGCCGGCGGTACAGAGGCGCAAGACTGGGCGCAGATGCTCTTGCGTATGTATCTGAAGTGGGCCGACGGTCATGCATTCAAAGTCGAGGTAATGGACGAGAGTGTTGGCGAAGTCGCCGGTATTAAAGGCGCATCATTACGTGTAGTTGGTGAACACGCGTATGGCTGGTTACGCACCGAGACTGGTGTACACCGCTTGGTGCGCAAATCGCCGTTCGATTCTGGTAACCGACGCCATACATCGTTCGCATCGGTATTTGTCTCTCCTGAAGTTGATGACGATATCAGCGTTGACATCAATCCAGCTGATCTTGAGGTTGATACCTTTCGCTCAAGCGGTGCGGGTGGGCAGCACGTCAATAAGACGGAGTCTGCCATACGGATACGGCACATGCCGAGCGGCATTGTTGTGAGTTGTCAAAGTGAGCGCAGTCAGCATAAGAACCGTTCGACTGCGATGAAAATGCTAAAAGCCAAGCTTTATGAGCTTGAGGTGAATAAGCGTAACGCCGCAGCAAAAGTGCTAGAGGATTCGAAATCTGATGTGAGCTGGGGCAATCAAATCAGGTCTTATGTGCTTGACCAATCGCGCATTAAAGATTTGCGTACCAACGTCGAGGTCGGTAACACGACGGCGGTGCTCGATGGAGCTCTAGATCAGTTTATGGAAGCTAGCTTGAAGCAGGGATTGTAACGATGAGTGTACAGAATGATAGCGCTGGCTCGACCAACTTAGACGATAACAAGCTCATTGCTGAGCGTCGTAGCAAACTGGATGAGTTACGCACACAGGGCGCGGCGTACCCGAATGATTTTCGCCGTGACGCTTGGGCTGGTGATCTCGCAGCAAGCTTTCAAGCAAAGGCGATCGAGTGGCTTGAAGCCCATCCGACGCGGGTACGGGTTGCGGGGCGCATGCTGGCGAAGCGCGATATGGGAAAGTCGAGCTTTGTCAAGCTGACCGATGCGTCGGGTGCGATCCAGCTTTTTCTGAATTCTGCCGTGCTTGGTGACAGCTATAGTTCCTTCAAGAGTTGGGATGTCGGTGACATCATTGGTGCTGAGGGTCTACTCATGCGCACGCGCACCGGTGAGTTGTCCGTGCGGGTCGAGTCAATACGCTTGCTTGTTAAGTCTCTGCGTCCACTGCCAGATAAGTGGCATGGGTTAACCGACACAGAGGTGCGCTATCGGCAGCGATACGTTGATTTGATCATGAACCCACAAAGTCGAGCTGTCTTTGAGATGCGTTCACGTATTGTGAGTTTCTTGCGCCAGTTTTTTGATGCGAGTGGGTTCATGGAAGTTGAAACTCCCATGATGCAGCCGATACCAGGTGGGGCGGTGGCGCGCCCGTTTGTGACGCACCATAACGCGCTTGATATTGATATGTACCTGCGCATTGCGCCTGAGTTGTATTTAAAGCGCTTGGTCGTTGGTGGCTTCGAGCGAGTGTATGAGATCAATCGCAACTTTCGTAATGAAGGTTTGTCCACGCGGCATAATCCTGAATTCACGATGCTTGAGTGCTATCAGGCCTATGCTGACTACAGTGATTTTATGGCGCTGGTGGAGCGGTTATTGCAGGGGCTCGCTGATGCGGTGCTCGGCTCAAGACAGGTTGAGTCACAGGGGGTCGTGATCGATTTTGCACCTGCATTTCGGCGCCAGACCGTCGCTGAATTGATTTTGCAGCATAACCCTGAGCTTGACTCGGCAAGGTTGCGTGACGTGGAGTATCTGCGGGGCGTCCTGACCGAGCGGGGCATTGGCTATGCTCCGGGCGACGGAGCAGGCAAGTTGCAAATGGAAATTTTTGATCAGACGGTGGAGCATACCTTGGTTCAGCCGACGTTCGCGTACGCATACCCGACGGAAGTGTCGCCTCTGTCACGTTGCAACGATGCGGACCCGTTTGTGACGGATCGGTTTGAGTTTTTCGTCGGCGGTCGTGAGTTAGCGAATGGTTTTTCGGAGCTGAATGACCCAGAAGAGCAGGCAATGCGTTTTCGGGAGCAGGTCACGCGTAAGGAAGCAGGTGACGCGGAAGCGATGTACTTCGATGCGGACTACGTACGTGCCTTGGAGTACGGATTGCCGCCGACCGCGGGACTTGGGATCGGGATCGATCGTTTGGTGATGCTCTATGCGAACGTACCTTCAATACGCGATGTATTGTTGTTCCCGCAGATGAAGCCGGAAGCAGGTCAGGACTAAGACTGCGCCAATTGGCGTGCGAGTGCCTTAAGGGACCCATCGTACGGCTCAAATGATTTGGTAGGGCAGCGGCAGGTACGTCAACGTGCTGCCAGCAGCGAGTGTCAGTGGCCGCAGATGCGCATCAATGGTGACGACTGCCAGGAGCCGCGTACCTGAGTGGGTCCCAGCACTACGTACGACTTCGCCGACTTTGTCAGCATCATGGTAGATGGGCGTTAGCGGTGCCGGCGCTTGGCTTGTCGCGGATGCTGAGTCGCTGACTTCATACAAAAACATTCGGCGCTTGATGCGTCCTAGATGTTGTGTTCGGGCGACGATTTCTTGGCCTGTGTAGCAGCCTTTGGTAAAGCTAATCGCGTCCAATAGATCCAAATTCAGCATTTGTGGGATGAACGTTTCGGCAGTTGCGCTGGTCACCGTCGGTTCGCCCGCCATGATGCAGGCCCACTCCCAGTCACATGGTGCCAGCGGATGAGCGTGTGATGTTAGGTAGTCAGTCAACGCGGTGTGCTCGCCGAGCACTAGCGCACGGTTGCCGAGTGGCAACAACAGCAGGTGATCGGGCAGCGTCGCAGGTAACGGGCCCAGCAATAAGCCGCCAACTGACAGACGCGTGCTAGGCACGCTGCAGATCACTTTGGCGCGCAGTATGTAGCGTTGCAAGTGCGCGGCGATTACGGCCACAGAATCCGTGGGTAGGATGAGCAATAGCTCGTCGTCTCGTTCGGTGAGCCACGGCAGAACGAGCACCCGGCCTGCACTTGTCAGGAGCGCGCCTTGTGTCGGCCGCGCGGGGCCGATGCGCCCAACGTCCTGAGTGATTTGACCTTGCAGAAAACTGCGTCGATCAGCGCCAGCGAGGCTAAGGATCGATAAGTTTGGAAGTAACAGTCCGTGCATAGACGAAAGGATAGAGGGGTTCATTATAAGATGATACTAAGAGGCCACAAAACATTGATAAATAACTAATTGTTAATAACTTTAGAGTTAGTGTTGCAGTGCCGAAATTATGGCAAAATTGTAATCATGTCAGTGATTAAACCAGTTGCCCCCAGCCCGGTTGCCGAGCACGGAGCGCCGTCCGAGCAGGCCCATGAGATACCTGTGGCGGTGCCCGTTCGCGTGACGCCGAAGGTCCCGTTGGCCGTCGAGTGCGGTGGTCGCGATGGCCCCGAACCCACTCGATTTGGTGACTGGGAGCGGGCTGGTCGGTGTATTGATTTTTGAACTCGGCATGCATGTCGCTGTCGCGGTGCTGGCGGGGCGGGTGTGTGTCGGGTGGAGTAGATGACTTTCAGACTTGAAGGCTTGTGGAACTGAAGGATAGGGTGTTTATGAATATGCGTCCCTTATCGCCGCATCTGCAGATTTACGGGCCGACGCGCACAATGGTGCTTTCGATTATGCACCGTCTCACGGGCATCGCGCTCAGCGTGAGTGTCATAGCTCTAGTGGCGTGGCTTGTTGCGCTCGCCGATAACACCACAGCGTATGCAGGTGTCCTTGTGCTGCTGCGCTCACCAATTGGGGTTGGGGTGTTGTGTTTGCTGATCAGTGCTTTTGCGTACCATTTGTGCGCTGGAATTCGGCATTTGGTTTTTGACTCTGGGCGTGCACTTGAACGTCCTGAAGCGCGCCAGTCCGCACTTATTTTGATCACCGCGGCCTGTGTGCTCGCTGCATTAGGCATTTTCTGGATGTTAAAGGCGCACGCATGAGCACTCGTTCAAGTGGTGTCTCCCATTGGCGGTGGCAGCGGCGTAGCGCCGTGCTGCTCGCTCCACTGACCATCTGGTTTGTGATTTCCTTGCTACTTTTGCCCGATTTAGACTACGCCACGCTGCGCCAGTGGATCGCGCACCCCGGGCACGCGTTAGCCGTTGGTGGGCTGGTGTGTGCGGCTTCTTTGCATGCGTGCCTTGGGCTTGAAGTCATTGTTGAGGACTACGTGCAGGGACTGTCGTTAAGGACGTTAACGCTGCGGGTAATACGTGGTGGTTATTTGTTGTTGGTTGTCGCGGGTTGTATGGCAGTGCTCAGCATAGCGCTCGGGAGTGTGACATGAGCGAATATGATTTTATCGATCACACATTCGATGTGGTTGTCGTCGGCGCCGGTGGTGCAGGATTGCGCGCGACGTTTGGGCTCGCTGAGGCGGGTTTAAGCGTAGCTACAATTAGTAAGGTATTCCCTACCCGTAGCCATACCGTGGCTGCGCAGGGCGGTATTTCAGCCGCTCTTGGCAATATGGGCGAGGACGATTGGCGCTTTCATTTTTACGACACGGTTAAGGGCTCTGACTGGCTCGGGGATCAGGATGCCATCGAGTACATGTGCAAGGAGGCGCCGAGCGCCGTCATTGAGCTTGAGCATTACGGCGTGCCGTTTTCGAGGACTGAAGATGGCAAGATTTACCAGCGCGCGTTCGGTGGAATGACGACCCACAATGGCGCTGGTGTTGCGCAGCGTACGTGCGCGGCAGCAGACCGTACTGGGCACGCCATGTTGCACACGTTGTATCAGCAGTCGCTCAAACACAATGCTCAGTTCTTCATCGAGTATTTCGCCCTCGATTTGTTGATGGAAAACGGTGAGTGCCGTGGAGTTGTGGCGCTCGAGATGGCAACAGGGCGATTGCACCGGTTCCGCGGACAGACTGTCATACTCGCGACCGGCGGCTACGGGCGAGCGTATTTTTCCTGCACGTCTGCGCACACCTGTACCGGCGATGGTGGAGGTATGGTCGCTCGTGCTGGCCTACCACTACAAGATATGGAGTTTGTGCAGTTTCATCCGACTGGCATCTATGGCTCGGGTTGCCTCATAACTGAGGGTAGTCGGGGTGAGGGTGGCTATCTGACCAATTCAAACGGCGAGCGCTTCATGGAGCGCTACGCGCCAAATGCCAAGGACCTGGCTAGTCGCGATGTGGTGTCGCGTGCGATGACCGTTGAGATTCGCGAGGGTCGTGGTGTCGGTGAGCATCAGGATCATATTTTCCTGCATATCGAGCACTTGGGTGCTGATGTGATCAAAGAGCGCCTACCGGGTATCGCCGAGACCGCTCGTATCTTTGCCGGAGTCGATGTGACCCGTGCGCCGATTCCAGTGCTACCAACCGTGCACTACAACATGGGTGGTATCCCGGCAAACGTGCATGGTGAAGTGGTAACGATGAAAAACGGCGACCCAGAGTCGGTCGTACCTGGCCTTATGGCCATTGGTGAAGCGGCGTGTGTGTCGGTCCATGGTGCAAATCGGTTAGGCTCAAATTCGTTGCTCGACCTCGTGGTGTTTGGTCGCGCTGCGGCTCGTTATGCCGCGCAGCGTCTGGTGCCGGGCGCGCCGCAACGACCGCTGGCGGCGGACTCGGGAGAGGCGAGCGTTGCTCGGTTAAATGGCTTGCGTTTTGCTAAGGGCGCGCGCTCGACGGCTGATTTACGACTTGAGATGCAAAAAATCATGCAGGCGGATGCTGCGGTCTTTCGGACGGGCGAGACCCTGCAGCAAGGCTGCGACAAGCTTGCTCGGACGTTCCGCTCGTTTGCTGATGTCGGCATTGCTGATCGAGGACTGATTTGGAACACAGATCTGCTCGAGACCTTGGAGCTTGATAATTTATTGCGTCAAGCGATGGTGACGGTTAAGTCCGCCGCAAATCGTACGGAAAGTCGCGGGGCGCACGCGCGCGAAGATTTTCGTGAGCGCAACGATGTTGAGTGGATGAAACATACCTTGTCTTGGATCAATGATTCCGGTGATGTGACCATCGATTATCGTCCGGTACATCAGGAAACACTGACAAGCGACGTGGCGCGTATTCCGCCCAAGGCGCGCACATACTGAGTGCCGTGTTGGAGGTTCGATCGGTTTTTGCCAAAGGTTTTACACATGGTCCAGCTGACTCTTCCCAAGAACTCGCGTTATAACGACAGTCTCGGCCGCGTCCACAAGGCGCCGGAGGGAGCTGTGCGCGTCAAGACGTTCAAGGTGTACCGTTTTGACCCCGCTAGTGGCGAGAACCCACGCATTGATAGCTACGAAATTGACCTCGATCGCTGTGGACCCATGGTTTTAGATGCCCTGCTTAAGGTCAAAAATGAGGTGGACTCCAGTCTGACGTTTCGGCGTAGTTGCCGCGAGGGAATCTGCGGGAGCTGCGCCATGAATATCGATGGAACAAACACGTTGGCATGCACGAAAGCAGTTGCCGATGTGAAAGGTAATGTGAATATTTTCCCCCTGCCTCATATGCCGGTGGTTAAAGACCTAGTGCCCGATCTGAGCCACTTTTACGCTCAGTACGCGTCAGTCAAGCCGTGGTTGCAGACAGCCACTGCGGCGACGCCTGGCCAAGAGCGGCTGCAGAGTAAAGTCGATCAAGAGAAAGTCGATCGGCCATCAGCGTGTATTTTATGTGCTTGCTGTTCGACGAGTTGCCCAAGTTACTGGTGGAACAGTGACCGCTATCTTGGGCCTGCCGCCTTGTTGGCGGCTTATCGCTGGATTGTTGATTCGCGTGACGAGGCGACTGCCGAGCGCTTGAGTGACCTTGATGACACCTTTAAGTTGTACCGGTGTCATACGATTATGAATTGTACCGAGGCCTGCCCGAAGGATCTGAATCCTGCCAAGGCAATTGCCGAAATCAAAAAAATGCTCGTTGAGCGGCGTACTTGAGTGCAGGGTGACTGACAAGCCCTCGTCCGAACTGCCGCCCGCGCGCCTGCGCTGGGCTTGCCGTCGCGGCATGCGCGAACTGGATGTGCTGTTGGAGCGCTATCTGCAGCAGCACTGGTCCAAAGCGTCCCTTGGGCAGCGCGAGGCTTTCGAGAGTCTACTCGTGCTCAACGACCCCGATCTCGCCGCCCTGTGCCTCGGTAATGCTGACGTGCCGGTGCAATTTGTCGAGTTGATTGCCGTGCTGCGAGGCGTTCTGGGAGCTCTCCCAGCCCCGCCCGATTCAATGGGGTGTCCTTCCGGGGCACCCACTGCCGCTAAATACCCAGCTAGCGAACTTATTGCCACATCCGCTGTCTATTCTGGGGACCGTGACTTACGGCGGCTCCCAGGGTCTGACCAGTGACCGAGGACACGGTAGGCGAAGATGACTTGCTGCTCGTGCGGCGTGTGCAAAGTGGTGATAAGCGCGCGTTTGACGTGCTCGTCTTGCGGTATCAGGGTAAGGTTTTAAAGTTAGTGATGCGCTACGTACGTGACGCGATGGAGGCGGAGGATGTTGCACAAGAGGCATTCATCAAGGCCTATCGGGCCTTGCCCGGATTTCGCGGAGACAGCGCATTTTATACTTGGCTGTATCGAATCGTGATCAATACCGCAAAAAATACGCTCGTATCGGCCAAGCGGCGGCCACTCGACTATAGCCTCGATGCCGCTGACTCCGAGCAAAGTGGCTTACTGAGTCGTTTGACCGATGGCGAGACGCCAGAACAATTGCTGCTCAGTGACGAAATCCGTCGCACGGTCGAGGCTGTGATGAGCGAGTTACCGGACGAGTTGCGTACAGCGATTGTGCTGCGCGAGCTGGATGGACTGAGTTATGAGGAGATTGCTACTGCGATGGATTGTCCGGTAGGCACTGTGCGCTCCCGCATCTTCAGGGCCCGTGAGGCGATCGATAAGACGCTACGGCCTATTTTTTCAGGTGGTCTTGGGCGCCCAGATCCGTGACGTACTGGCCGGATGAGTGAGCCTTATTGTGAACGATTTTCAGGAATGCAAAGTATGAGTGACACGCTGAACGAGCAGATTTCCGCATTGATTGATGGCGAACTGCCGGCTGCAGAAACTGAGCTGTTACTGCGTCGACTAGAGCGAGAGCCGGCACTACGCGAGACGCTCAGTCGTTACTCGCTGATCGGGGCAGTCTTGCGTGGCGATGCGGTCAGCGCAGGGTCTCGTGTGACGTTGGGCGTGACTGCGGCACTTGCGGCTGAAAAAGCGCACAGACCGGCGGCGCGGGGTGCCGATATGTCGCAACGGATTCTGAAAGTGCTTGGCGGGCTGGCTGTGGCGGCGACGGTTGCTGGAGTCGCGATCTTTAGTCTTGCGCGGCGGCCAAGTTTAGAGGGAGCTGCGGCCCCTCCGTTGGTAGCAAATGCGCCGATGGCATCATCGGTGCGCACTGCGCATGCGCGCGTGGCCAGACAGTTCGTGGATGGTAGTTTGCTCGCAAGTCATGAAGAGCCTCAGAGTTATGTAACGCCTGCGGCGCAGCCATCACTCGGGCTCATTCCGCGGGCTCAGTTGGCAAGTTATGTCGTGGCGCACTCGGAGGTGAGTTCGCCGTTGGGCTTGCCGAGCAATCTGAATAATCTTGTGACCGACGGTACCGCTGCGGGAGTCGCTAGCCAATGACGCTTTGGCGCTCGAGTCGTCTGCAAGCGCGGTTTGTGGCTGCGGCAGCGCTGTGTGCGGTGACAGTTTCGGCGTTTGCTGCACAGGATGCGCAGCAGTTACTTGCCTCAATGAATGAGGCGTTAGCGGCAAAGACCTATCGAGGAGAGTTTTTACATCTCGCTGAAGGGCGTACTGAGAAACTGCAGATCGTGCACCGTTTCAAGGACGGGCAAATTGCTGAGCGGTTATTGAGTTTGTCGGGTTCTGGGCGAGAGGTCGTGCGAAATAATGCCGAAGTGCAGTGCTACCTTCCGGATAGCCGGACCGTGGTGGTGGAGTCGCGTCCTGATCAGACTTCGCTGCTCGGTAATTTGCCCGTATTCGATGACAGCCTGCAGGCCAATTATCAGCTGGAGTTAGGTGGTGAGGTGCGCACGCTAATGGGGGGTTTGGCGCGCGTCGTCAATGTGATACCTCGTGATGGTTTTCGTTTTGGTTATCGGCTGTGGATTGACGAAGCGACTCATTTGCCAGTACGCACGGATTTAAGTAGCGCTGAGGGCGTTGTTTTAGAGCAAGTGGTGTTTACAACTTTGCGGATATCGTCCTCGTTGCCGGATGCAGCATTTCGACCAACGACTCAGGCTAGTGGTTTTCAATGGGTGCGCCAGCAGGCCGCTGTGACTCGCTCTGGCAAAGGCGCTTCGCAGTGGCGCCTCGGTGAGCTGCCGCCGGGATTTCGGTTAAGTTCGTGGTCAGAGCAGCGCCTTGCGGGTACCGACCAGCCAGTGTCGCATCTGGTGGTTTCCGATGGGCTTGCTTCCGTGTCGGTCTTTATCGAGAGCGTGCCGCAGGCGCCGCACGCACCAGTCACGGGTGAGGCAAAAGTCGGCTCAGCGTATGCCTACTCGCGTTTTGTCGCGGGTCATCAGGTGACGGCGTTGGGGGAAGTTCCGCGTGAGACGGTGGCATTGATCGCCTCGGGCGTGCGGGCAGCGCGCCTCACTCGCCCAGCGGCGACCCCCAAAGAGGCCACCGCCCAGCCGTGACAGACATCGTGCTTTATGTTCGTGACGGGTGCGGCTTGTGCGACGAGATGCACGCGGAACTGAGCCCCTGGGCCGCGGCGCGCGGTGCGATGATCACCTGTGTTGATGTCGATGCGAATCCTGATCTTAAGCGGCGGTACGGCTACCGGGTCCCCGTACTGGTCATTGACGGTATTTTGATCGCAGAGGGTGTTTTGAGTCCCATGGATTTGCCAACGCGCCCATGAATGCCCGTCTTTCGGGGTGGGAGCGTCTGTGACTGCTATAATCAGCCAGCTGGCCCGAGCAAGGTCGCCGGCAGGAGCCGACGAACCGCATGCCCGCCATACGCAATTTTTCCATTATCGCCCACGTAGACCACGGTAAATCCACCCTTGCTGATCGATTGATTCAGCTCTGTGGTGGCTTGCAGCAGCGCGAAATGCAGGCTCAAGTGCTTGATTCTATGGATCTTGAGCGTGAACGTGGCATCACCATCAAGGCGCAAAGCGTTACATTGCGCTACGTGGCGCAAGATGGCATCGACTACCAACTGAATTTTATCGACACGCCGGGTCATGTGGATTTCTCCTATGAGGTGTCACGCTCCTTAGCTGCCTGTGAGGGCGCACTTTTGGTCGTCGACGCAGCGCAAGGAGTCGAAGCGCAAAGTGTGGCGAATTGCTACACGGCTCTGGAGCAGGGGCTGACCGTGCTTCCCGTCATTAACAAGATTGACTTGCCCTCGGCGGATCCCGATCGGGTCATTATTGAAATTGAAGAGATTATTGGAATCGAAGCCGGCGATGCGGTGCGCGTGTCCGCAAAAACGGGCGAGAATGTTGAGGAATTGCTTGAGGCCATCGTCCAGCGGATTCCGCCTCCGTTAGGGGATCCTGACGGACCTTTGCAGGCACTGATCATCGACTCATGGTTTGATAACTACGTTGGCGTGGTCTCGCTTGTTAGGGTCATGAGCGGGCGGTTAAAGCGCGGCCAGAAATTCAAAGTCTGGTCTACTGGGCGCGCGCATGAATGTGCTCGCCTAGGTCGGTTTACACCAAAGCGCACGGATGGCGAGGAGCTCGCAGCCGGCGAGGTGGGGTTCGTCATCGCCGGTATTAAGGAAATTGACGGCGCGCCCGTAGGCGACACCATCACGCTAGAGTCAGCGCCTTGTAGCGCGCCGTTGCCTGGGTTTAAAAAGATTCAACCACGCGTGTTTGCTGGGCTTTTCCCCGTGTCATCTGACGACTACGAGCAGTTTCGGGATGCACTGCAAAAGCTCAAATTAAACGATTCTGCCCTCCAATATGAACCCGAGGTGTCTACGGCACTCGGATTTGGCTTTCGTATTGGATTTCTTGGTCTGTTGCACATGGAAATTGTGCAGGAGCGACTAGAGCGGGAGTACAACTTAGACTTAGTGACGAGCGCACCGACAGTTGTCTACGAAGTGGTTACCACCGACGGCGTCGTGCGCACCGTGGACAATCCTTCAAAGTTGCCGCCGATTGATCGCATTGAGGAAATGCGCGAACCGATCATTACTGCAAACATCCTAGTGCCACCGGAGCACGTCGGTGGTGTGCTGCAATTGTGTACGGAAAAACGTGGCGTTCAAAAGAAGATGCTGTACGTGGGTAATCAAGTGTCTTTGCAGTATGAATTACCACTCGCGGATGTCGTTCTTGATTTTTTTGATCGGCTCAAGAGTGTCAGTCGAGGTTATGCCTCATTTGATTACGAATTCAACCGATTTCAAGCAGCCAATCTTGTGCGCTTAGATGTGCTTATTAATGCCGACCGCGTTGATGCGCTGTCACTGATCGTACATCGCGATACCGCTTATCATCGCGGGCGAGAATTGGTCGACAAGATGCAAGAGCTGATCCCGCGGCAGATGTTTGAAGTGGCCATTCAGGCTGCCATTGGTGGTCAGATCGTTGCTCGAGCAAGCGTAAAGGCGATGCGTAAGAACGTGCTTGCCAAGTGTTATGGCGGCGATTTAAGTCGCAAACGAAAACTGCTTGAGAAACAAAAAGAAGGAAAAAAACGCATGAAGCAGTTGGGGACTGTAGAAATCCCGCAAGAAGCTTTCCTTGCAGTCTTGCAGGTCGGGAAAAAATGACGAATTTTTGTTGTGGGAGGGCGCATGCCATTAATTTTTGACTTTTCGCTAGTTCTTGTTGTGCTGGCGCTCGTCACTGGGATCATCAGCGCGCTCGATGTGTGGTTGTTGAGTAAAATGCGCCCTGCCGGAGCGCCGCAACCCGTCATCATCGAGTACGCGCGATCGTTTTTCCCGGTGATACTTATTGTCCTGTTGGTGCGCTCGTTCATTTTCGAGCCGTTTCGGATCCCGTCGGATTCGATGATGCCGACGCTGGTTGATGGGGACTTTATCTTTGTCAGTAAGTTTAGTTATGGCATTCGTTTGCCGGTGCTAAACAATAAAATCGTTAATATCGGACAGCCGCAGCGGGGCGACGTGGTGGTGTTTCGTAAGCCCAGTCAGCCGTCGGTGAATTACATCAAGCGATTGGTGGGCTTGCCGGGCGACCGTGTCGAAGTCCGTGGTGATGCGATTTGGGTGAACGGTAAAGAGATGACAGCGACCGACACGGGTGCGTTTACCGATGATGTGTGTTATCGGAATTTCCGTGAGGCGAGTGAGGTATTGGATCAACGCACCCACCGCGTGATGTATTGCCCCGAGGAGCCCCAGCGCTACTATCGCGGCTGTACGCCGAAGCGCGATTTAAATGAGTGCCCTGTACAAAGTGGAGCACCGATTACAGGTCCGGCTGCGGATGTGTCCAGAGCGCCGACGGGGACGTATGTTGTGCCACTGGGGTACTATTTTTTCATGGGTGATAATCGCGACAACAGTGCCGATAGCCGTTTTCCTGAACTCGGCTTTGTGCCTGAAGGGAATTTAGTTGGTAAAGCGATTCGAATCTGGTTGAGTATCAATACGTCCGCCGGTTCGCCACTGAAGCGTATCGGAATGGCAATACACTAGACGTCAACTGAGGGGTGCTTATGCGACGCCGTGAACGTGGAATGACCGCACTTGGTGTGCTGATCGTTGTGGTTTTCTTAGGCATGTTTGTATACGGAGGAATGCGCCTCGTTCCTGCGTACATTGAATACTATAACGCAGCCAAGGTTGTGAGCGGGCTTACCGCCGCCGACTTAGGCGGAAGTGTATCCGAGGACTCGATTCGTGCTGCACTGGAGCGACGTTTTGATGTGAGTGACGTGACGTCCGTTCGTGCCAGTGATGTAGTGATCAGCGCAACGAAAACGGGCTGGCAGGTACACATGAGCTATACGGTAGACGTACCGTTCGTGTGGAATGTGTCTTTGCGCGCACACTTCGATAAGAGTGTAAACCTCCAGCAATCGGGAGGCTTGTGACCCAGGCGCCGAGCAAGGACGCCGATTGGCTGTATCGGCGGCTGGGTTGGAAGATTCGCGATGGTGCGTTGCTTGAGGTCGCTCTTACGCACCGCAGCGCTGCCGGCGTGCACAATGAGCGATTAGAATTTCTTGGTGACGCGGTGCTTTCGTTTCTGGTCGCTGATTGGCTATACCGTCGTTTTCCACAGGCGGATGAGGGTGACTTAACTCGGTTTCGAGCGAGCCTCGTCAACGGTGAGAGCTTAGCGGATATTGGTGAGCGGCTCGCCTTGGGTGAGCGCCTGCGTCTCGGCTCCGGCGAATTGCGGTCTGGAGGTTTTAGGCGACGCTCGATTCTAGCTGACGCGTTTGAGGCTGTGCTTGGGGCTGTGTATCTGGACGGCGGCATTGAGGCGGCGCGCGCCGCCGTTGAGCCGTTGTTGGCTGAAAAACTGTCTGAATTACAGCAGCATCCGGTACTTAAGGACCCAAAGACTCAGCTGCAGGAGTACGTGCAGGGCAAAGGCTTGCCGTTACCTATCTATACCGTTGATGCGATTTCGGGCGAAGCACATGAGCAGTTTTTTACTGTGAGCTGCACACTGGGTACCGACAGTGCTGTTTGTGAGGGGACGGGCAGTAGCCGGCGGCGCGCTGAGCAAGTGGCTGCGAGTCGGCTGCTAAAAATTCTGACAGATAAAGGTGAAATGTGAGCACTACCGTGCCGTTTCGAGCAGGGTTCGTCGCACTAGTTGGGCGTCCTAATGTTGGCAAGTCGACATTGCTAAATGCGCTACTGCAAACAAAGCTCAGTATTGTGTCGCCGAAGCCGCAGACAACCCGTCACCGTATCCTCGGCGTACTGCATCGCGCGAATTATCAGATTGCATTGGTCGATACACCGGGGCTGCATACCGGCGCACGCCGTAAGTTGAATCAGTATATGAACCGCGCTGCAGCGAGCTCACTGGCTGATGCGGATCTCGTTGCATTTGTCGTGGAGGCGCTTAATTTTCACTCCGAGGACGACCGAGTGCTCGAGCGGATTCGCGCCAGCGGTCGACCGTCGCTGATAATTGTCAATAAAGTCGATGAGATTCGGCCGCGCAGTCGCTTGCTACCCCACCTAGCGTATCTTGCGGGATTGCATACATTTTTGGATGTGGTGCCTCTTTCCGCGAGGCGCGTGGATAACGTCGCACGATTGCCAGATATTTTTAGTGTGCATCTGCCAGAGTCGCCACCGCTATTTCCTGAAGAGCAGTTGACCGATCGGTCTAACGCCTTTCGAACGACAGAGATCATCCGCGAAAAATTAACACTACGGTTACAGCAAGAACTCCCATATGGGCTCAGTGTTGAGATTGAGCGTACTGCTGAGACCGAGGATGGTCGGCTCGAGATTGGGGCGGTTATTTGGGTAGAACGTCCCGGTCAGAAAAAGATTGTGATCGGCGAGGGTGGTCTGTTGCTGAAAGAAATTGGGCGGGCGGCACGGATGGAACTGAATAGGCTGTATGGTCGACGCACACACTTAGAGCTGTGGGTCAAAGTGAAAGAAAACTGGGCCGATAATGCTATCGCCCTCAAATCCTTTGGTTATGAAACGCCTTAAGCTGCTTGGGTGGTGAGCGCGCATGAACCGCACGCGTCGTCTATCGCTTGAGCCGGCATTTTTGCTACACCAAAGACCGTTTCAAGAATCTGGCAGAATCATTGAGTTTTTCACGCAGGACCACGGGCGCGTCTGTCTGTTTGCTCGTGGGGTTCGCCGCGAGAAAAGCGCGTTGTCGCCTGTGTTACAGCCGTTCAAGCCACTACTCGTCTCGTGGGCAGGCTCCGGTGATGGCGGTGCGTTGACCGGAGCGGAGCTTGCAGGTCCGCCGGCAATGCTGTCAGCGGATGTGCTCATGAGTGCATTTTATCTCAACGAGCTGCTACTTAAGCTCCTTGGCCGCGAGGACCCACATCCGGAAATCTACGCGGCATATGCCACGGCGCTTTTGGAGCTATCAAGTAGCCTCGGCCAGGCCCGGGCGCTGCGCTTATTCGAGAAACGACTGCTGGAAGCGCTCGGAGTGTCCTTAGACTACAGTCAAATTGCGGGTAGCGGCGAGCAACTCGATCCAAATGAGTATTATCATGTGCGCTTTGAGCAAGGGGTGCTTGGCCCGGTGGCGCGCTCGAACGCCGGAATACACTTTCAGGGTCGGGAACTCTTGTCGTTAGCCGCTGAGGAACTGACCGATGAGGCAAGTCTTGCTGCGGCGAAACGTGTCCTGCGGGCGGCGCTCGATCTCGTGCTCGATGGGCGTACGCTGACGACCCGGGATGTTGCTCGGGCAATTTTTGATGGGCGCACAAAGTAGATAGGGATTCATGATGAATGGCAAAGTGGCAACGGCGGCGTGTGATATGAGCTCTCGCCTTGGGCCAGCGCTCGGCGTGAATATTGATCACGTGGCGACCGTGCGCCAAGCACGTAAGGCGCGTTTCCCGGATCCATTGCTCGCAGCGCTGCTTGCCGAGGAGGCGGGTGCTGACAGCATCACGCTGCATTTGCGGGAAGATCGCCGCCACATACAGGATCATGATGTGGAGCGCTTTAGTCAGTCTTTACAGACACGCATGAACCTTGAGTTGGCTGCCACTGACGCCATGATTGATGTCGCTGTGCGCGTAAAGCCTCGGGATGTCTGTTTGGTGCCTGAGCGGCGTGAAGAGCTTACAACCGAAGGGGGGCTTGATGCCCTTACCCATCAGTCGCATCTGCGAGATGCCGTATTGCGCTTGAAGGCCGCGGGCATCCGCACGTCTTTGTTTATTGACCCTACGATTGAGCAGATTGACGCGGCCGTCGCTCTCGGTGTGCCTGTCATAGAGTTACACACAGGACAATATGCGGAGTCTCATGGCGCCATACAAGCCCGTGAGCTTGAGCGTATCGAGCATGCGGCAACGTATGCAGCTCACTGTAATTTGGTTGTCAATGCCGGTCATGGGCTTGATTATCGTAACGTGGCACCAATCGCGGCGATTCCAGCGATTGCGGAGCTCAATATAGGTTACGCAATTGTTGGCCGAGCACTATTTGTTGGAATTAAAGATGCCGTGCGTGAGATGAAGCGGCTGATGCTCGAGGCGCGTCAGACGTGAGTATGCGCGTTTACCAGGCCTCGGTACGGTAGCGTGCGATGTTAGACGAGCACACCGCGTGGGTCACTGATATTGACCATGAGGGGCGCGGCGTCGCGCGCATCGATGGCAAAGCAGTATTTGTTTCCGGAGCGTTACCGGGGGAAGAGGTACGCCTGCGGCGCGTGCGTCGCCGGCAGCGACACGATGAGGCGCAGTTACTCGAGGTATTAGTGGCAGCGCCGGGGCGAGTCACGCCGCCGTGCACTGCTTTTGGGCGCTGTGGTGGATGTGCGCTTCAGCATTTGCAACCCGCTGCCCAATTAACGCTTAAATCGCAAGCGCTCGTGCAGGAGCTCGAGCGTATTGGTCGCGTGACGCCGGCGAGTGTACTCGCGCCACTGACAGGACCGACTCAGGGGTATCGGCGGCGAGCACGCTTAGGCGTTAAAAACTTAATGCGTCAAGGTCGGGCTCTAATCGGGTTTCGAGAACGAGACTCAGCGCTGTTGGCAGATGTACAGCGTTGCGAGGTGTTGGCAGAGCCGGTCGGTGGATTGTGTGAAGCCCTTGGTCAGCTGATTGCGAGCTTAAGCATCGCAGATCGGATTCCTCAGATCGAAGTGGCCATTGCGAGTCCGGTCGTGGTGTTAGTGTTGCGAGTGCTCCAGCCACGCTCGGAAGCAGATTGTGAGCGTTTGAGGGTATTTGCGAAGCAGAACGCCGTGGAGTTCTGGCTACAGTCTAAGGGGCCAAGCAGCGCGGTTCCGCTTGACTCGGCAGCGTCCGTATTACGTTATCGGTTAAGCGAGTTCGACGTAACGCTTGAGTTTGGGCCGCTTGATTTTGTGCAGGTTAATGCCGAGCTCAATGACCGTATGGTGGCGCGCGCGATCGACTTGCTGCAGATCGAGGCTACGCATTCGGTGCTGGACCTTTACTGCGGTTTGGGAAATTTTACCCTACCGCTGGCGCGCCGAGCGGCGCAGGTGGTCGGTGTTGAAGGGGAGCCTGCGCTAATCGCCCGCGCGCGTTCCAATGCTGCTCTTAACGGCATTACGAATGCGCAGTTTGTGGTGGCGAATCTTATGTCCGACACCTGGGCGCGGGAGACTTGGGCCAAGCAGCGGTATGATCGGGTATTGCTCGATCCGCCGCGCGCGGGCGCGGCCGAGGTCCTTGGCCTACTCGCGCACAGTCACACTGAACGTATTGTGTATGTGTCCTGTCATCCGGCTACCTTGGCTCGTGATGCGGGAGTGCTCGTTAATACGCATAACTTTTGCCTAGAGTCAGCGGGAGTCATGGATATGTTTCCGCACACGGCTCACGTCGAATCTATCGCTGTTTTCGCGAGGTCATGATGCCGTTAGGTTGCCTTATGGTAGATGTCGCGGGTAAGTCCTTACTGCCCGAGGATCGCGACATACTGCTACATCCTTTAGTCGGTGGCGTTATTTTATTCACGCGCAATTTTAGTGATGAGGCGCAGTTGTGCTCGCTCTTGGGTGAAATACACGCGCTACGCAGTCCCCGTCTATTGATCGCAGTGGATCATGAGGGCGGTCGCGTACAAAGATTTCGGAATGACTTCACGCGCATACCAAGCATGCGTCAAATCGGGCATGTGTATGATCTTAATCATCTCGCCGGGCGCGAACTTGCGCGGCAGGCCGGTTGGGTAATCGGAAGCGAGCTTAAATCTGCGGGCATCGATCTTGCTTTTTCTCCTGTGGTGGATTTGGACCTAGGCGTGAGTGAAGTGATTGGCGATCGGTCCTTTCATAAAAATCCGGATGTCGTGGCGACGTTGGCGGGCGCACTTGCCGCTGGCATGCGCGAGGCAGGTATGTGTGCGACTGCGAAGCACTTTCCTGGGCATGGCGCGGTCGCGCTGGATTCACATGTGGCGTTACCGGTCGATCGCCGGATCTATGCCGACCTTGTCGGTGATCTGACGCCCTACCGGCGCCTGATGATGAATGGCCTCGAGTCTGTGATGATGGCGCACGTGGTGTTTCCTGAGATAGATCATCTGCCGGCAAGTTTGTCACGCCGCTGGGTGCACAACATACTTCGTGGTGATATGAATTTTCAGGGGGCAGTGTTTACAGATGATTTATCGATGGCAGGAGCTGCTGCGTTCGGAGATATCGTCACTCGCGCTCAATTAAGTTTGGAAGCCGGCTGCGACATGCTGCCGGTGTGCAACGCGCGAGCATCGGTGATCCAGCTGTTGGACTCATTAAACCCAGCGGCGCGGCCCGTGTCGGCCTTGCGAATAGCCCGCATGCATGGTCGGGCGCATGCGTTTGGGACCGAGGTGGGCGTTACCTTGCGGGCAAATGCCACATGGCAGGCAGCGCGGGTCGCACTTGATCAGTGTCGCGATGGGCGACCGGTACTCACGCTCGAGGCTGATGCGCCCTAAGTGGCTTGGCTACATGTCTGGGCCACGTGTCTGCCTAGGCAAGCTGATGCTGGCGCGCCTGGTAGAGCGAGGCGGTTGCCACGAGCGCAAAGTGTTCGCAGTTAAGCCAAGCTAAAATGCGTAGCTCAAACCGAATGTCAGCGTGTCCGTATTTGCACTGTGTGACTCAAAATACTGATCGGGTGGGTTCGCCGTTGGATGATTGAATGTGCTTGGATAGTCCGACACTTGGGAGTACACGCTGTGGTGATATTCGATGCGCCCACTCATCTGCTCGGTGAGTTGCCGCTCAACGCCGAGTCCAAAGGTCCAGCCTCGAGCGGTCGTGTCGACGCGAGCATCACTTAAGGGCCCATAAAAATTGGTGTGGTCAAAGTACGTGCGGGCGGCATTGCTGAAGCTTGGGCCGGTTGTCGCGTACAGCAGATTACCGCCACTAACAACGCCAGCGCGAAGGTCCAAGGCTGCTTGCCACCGTGGCTTTAGAACATAACCAAAATCTTCCGGTAAAAATCTCGTTGTCGCCGAGCCTGTTGTGGTGGCGTAGCGCGCCTCAACTCCAAGTACTAGTTGCGCGACGGGCATGTTAAAACCAAAGTGCAAGCCCAGCAGTTTGCTTGAAAGCGAGTTCGACACGTTTGCTGCGGGGCTCACCAGGGTAATTATCTGGTCTTTGGTGTTTTCGTGCCAATGAGTAGCGCCTAAATCCGCGCCAACGTACCAGCCGGACAGGTCCGCGGCTGCTACAGGTGTGGATATTAATGCGAGGCTAATTAAAATTCCAAAGTGCTTCATAGTGCAGGGGCCTGTGTGTGGAACGAGTCCTGAGGACTCACGTCATAGAAATTAAATGGCAACGCTTTTTAGAGAGCTATAAAGCGTCACTGCCATGGAGGTTGGTGACCATTGCAATCAGCCCAAATGCGGGATGATCAAAGTAATGGCGCTCAGCAAAGCGGATTCGCCGTCGTTCTCGCATCGCGTAGGTAACGCCAGTTGGACTATTGTCCGGGCTCGGCAAGTGATAATCGATCTCGACGTTCAGGAACAATATCTGGCCTCGCTGCACAGCAATGGCGCCGACGATCGGTGCGGTCGGTGGTAACACGTCCTCGAGTGGTGCAGTTGTACGACCCATGGACGGCACGATAGCGGTCCAGCCACCATGGGCAAGCAGTGGGTAGCCGCGCTTGGTAAGGGCGGCTGCCATGTTGGACAGTTGCAGGTCAGCCGCACTTATTGGTAGGACGCGTCCGGGTATCGGTGTTGGAATGGCTAGCTTTGGAGTCGGGTACGCTGTGGGCAGTTGCCCGGGCTGACGGAAGGCAAGCATTTCGATATGGTAACTCGCGCTGCCCGCGGGGGCATCCAGTCTCGGTTCCGACCTCGCCACTATAGGCGCGGTGGTCAGGGCGAGTAGACTTAAGATGCAGTCGCGACGTGTGACGGGCAAGGCAGACATCGCACGAGTGTAACTCATCAGGGTCCTGTCAGCGTGGTTAGGACCGCGTCCGCCGTGGCGATTCGTTCTGGGTCTGTCTGACTCTTGCGGGTAAAGCGCAGGCGACTCGCGCCCTCTAGACGATAGTGCTTCGGATCTTTTTGGACGAGCTTTAGCACGCGCGCGGGCTCAACGGCATGTTCGGCACCAAAGTCCACCAGTCCTCCAAGTGCTCCTACATCAATGCGGGTGAGACCGAGGCGGGTAGCGCGCATCTTAAGCCGAGTGATGCGCAGTAGATTTTGTATCGGCGCAGGTAGCGGGCCGAATCGGTCAATGAGTTCTGCCTCGAGTTCGCCTAGCACTTCGTCATCGATCGCTGCCGCAATGCGTTTATAAAGCACCAGACGTAGATGTACATCGGGCATGTAGGAGTCAGGGATCAGCGCAGGAATATGCAGGTCAATGTCAGGTCCGCTGTGCAGCGGTTTTTCTAGCTCGGGCTCTTTACCTAACTTAAGTGCTGCTACCGCACGCTCCAAGAGTTCTAGGTACAGGGTGAAGCCAATCTCAGTAATCTGCCCGCTTTGCTCATCACCGAGCAATTCGCCCGCGCCTCGAATTTCAAGATCATGGGTCGCAAGCGCAAAACCCGCTCCCAAATCCTCAAGCGACTCAATAGCCTCTAAGCGTTTCTCTGCATCCCCGGTGAGAGCGCTTTTTGGTGGTCGGATCAAATAGGCAAACGCGCGGTGATGCGATCGACCCACCCGTCCACGCAACTGATGTAGCTGGGCCAGGCCAAAGCGGTCCGCGCGGTCAATGACGATGGTGTTGGCGGTCGGTACGTCAATACCGCTTTCAATAATCGTCGTTGAGACAAGTACGTTAAAGCGCCGATGGTAGAAGTCGAGCATCAGCTGTTCCAGATCACGCTCTCGCATCTGCCCGTGGCCGACGCGGATGTCCGCCTCGGGGACAAGTTCACGTAACTCAGCCGCGCGTCGTTCAATCGACTCAACCGCATTATGGAGAAAATAGATTTGGCCACCACGACGGATTTCGCGAATCATCGCCTCGCGTACCGTGCTGGCATTCCACTCCATCACGTAGGTCTGTACTGCCAGACGTTCCGCAGGCGGCGTTGTAATCAACGATAGATCACGCAGACCGCCCAGCGCCATGTTGAGGGTGCGAGGAATTGGAGTGGCTGTGAGAGTTAATACGTCAACATCAGCTCGTAAAGCTTTGAGACGCTCTTTGTCGCGGACACCAAAACGGTGTTCTTCATCAACAATGATTAATCCTAAGTTCTTAAAGTTAACGCCAGTTTGTAGTAGCCGGTGTGTGGCGACGACAATATCAATGGTGCCTGCGCTGATGCCGGCAAGGACGCCCTTGGACTCCTTGGTCGAGCGGAATCTCGAGAGGCTCTCCACACGGATGGGCCAGTCCGCCAGTCGATCGCTGAAGGTCTGGTGGTGCTGTTGCGCAAGCAACGTGGTGGGGACAAGGACAGCGACCTGATACCCTGCTTGAACGACAGCAAATGCTGCCCGTAGCGCGACTTCTGTCTTGCCGAACCCAACATCACCGCAGACCACCCGATCCATTGGCTTTGCGGTTGCCAGATCGGCGAGCACCGCTTGAATGGCATCACGTTGGTCCGGGGTCTCCTCGAAAGGAAACGCTGATTCAAATGCTGCGTAGTCTTTAGCCGCGGGTGCCATGGCAGTGCCTGCGCGCGCTGCCCGGCGCGCGTATAAATCTAAAAGTTCGGCTGCGACGTCACGGATGCGCTCTGCAGCGCGGCGACGTGCCTTCTGCCATTCGCCGCCACCAAGCTTGTGGAGTGGCGCGCTTTCGGCTGGAGCGCCGGTGTAGCGACTGACGCGGGCGAGCGCTGTGATCGGCACGTAGAGCTTGTCACCGTCGGCGTACTCGATGACCAAAAACTCATAGGGCTGGCCGTCGACATCCAAGACCTTGAGCCCTTGGTAACGGCCCACTCCATGCTCTTCGTGCACGACCGGTGCGCCTAGAGTGAGATCTTTGAGATCACGCAGAATTTGCTCAGGATCACGTTCCGCGCGACGGCGTCGTCGTTCTTGCCGCGCCCGCTCGCCACGCAGTTGTTCTTCCGTGATCAGGGCGATCGCGGGGCTGGTTAATAGTAGACCACTGACGGTTGCGGATACTGTCATGGCGAGTCGGGCATCGCCTGCCATGAATTCCTGCCACGTGTTAACAGTGGCGGGGCGTAGATCGTACCTGTGTAGCATTTCCAGAAGGACTTCGCGTCGGCCGGCAGATTCGGCGGCAAGCAGCACGCGGCCAGGAAACGCTGCGACAAAGTCGAGCAGCGCACGAGCAGGCTCCTCCGCGCGAGCATCGATGCGTAAGATAGGTGGGGCTACTGATGCGTAATTGGTGTAGGCCGCACCGCACGCAGTGGCGGTAATCGGCTCAATTTTTAGTTTGCTGGTCTGAACGCGTGGAAAGCTATTGATTAACCCGTCAAGTTCCATGGGCGTGAGGAAAACGTCGGCGGGCTCCAGCAAAGGTCGCTCGATATCATGACGCCTGTCCTCAAAGCGGGCTGCTATGTCAGACCAAGCGGCTTCAATGGCGTGACTGCCATCCGTGCAGTCAATGAGCAGCGTGGTGGGTGGTAGGTAGTCTTTTAAAGTCGCAAGCGTTAGGTGAAAGAGAGGGAGGTAATATTCAATTCCGCCGACCGGAAAGCCGTCGCTGACGCTTTTATACACCTGAGAGCGGGTGACGTCCCCTTCGAAGCGCTCGCGGTAACGACGGCGATACTCTTTGATAGATTCTGGGGTCAGTGAAAATTCTCGGGCCGGCAGTAGGCGTACCTGCGCGAGTTTATCGCCTGAGCGCTGACTGTCTGTGTCGAATAGTCGAATGCTATCGATGTCCTGATCGAAAAGGTCAATACGATAAGGGGTTTGCGCCCCCATGGGGTACAGATCGATGAGTGAGCCACGTACAGCGAACTCTCCCGGCGCCATGACCTGCGTAACACTGGCATAGCCGGCGGCCGTCAGTCTGGATCGAAACTCATCAATTTGCAGTGGTGCGCCACTTTTGAGGTTTAGCGTGTGTCCACTGATGAATGTGGCCGGCGGTAAGCGCTGAATCAGTGCGTCAATCGACAGTACGAGAATACCGCGTTGTAAATTTGGCAGTTCTGCGAGCGTCGCGAGGCGTTGCGAGGTGATGTCGGGGTGGGGCGAAAACACATCATAAGGCAGCGTCTCGTAATCCGGCAGCGTCAGGATTGGTAGTTCCGCGGGCGCAAAAAACTGACATTCGCCAACCAAGCGTTCAACTTCACGTGCGTGCGTGGCAAGTAGCACAATTGGGTGCGGATGCGCGAGAGCGGCTTGTGTAATCGCGAGGGCTAGGGCACCACCATGCAGTTGGCCCCATAGGGTGGCCGAATCCGTGCCGGTGGGCAGAAGTGGTAGGAGAGTGGAGGGGGACGCTGCAGTCACGGTATCGCTCGGGTCTGTCGCTAGCTGCGTAGCGCTTTAACCGCTGGGGTTGCAGCACTCGTTCAAGGATCGTCAGCGCGCTTCAGTTGTGGTAACTGAGGCGCGCTGGCTGCGCGGTATAATCAGGGTTTTCCCACCGAGCTAGTTGCTTGCTGTCTCGGAGTTAGGAATCACCGCATGGATGACTCGATCGTTTTCAAAAAAAATGACCATTGTCGGATAATCCCAGCGGGTAATCGGCGGATTGCCGACTGCGGCATAGCGCACGGAGGGTGCCCCGTAGCGCTGTTCCACTGAGCTCATATGGGCGCCGCGATTTGGGGCGACAGTCGGCGCGTCTGTGGCCGAAGCAAGACCCGTGAATGCGCTTGCCATCGCCCAAAGGATGATGGTGCAGGCGGTCTGAAATCTGGTAGCTAAAGTTGTCATAACGGGTACCTCCAAGGTCTCAAGTATACCATTCTTGGGGCCCTGCCCGTGAGCGGTTGCACGCGGAGACTGTAGGAGAGGCCTCTGGCGTGGTCTAATCGCCTTATGTTGCGTCCTCTAGAGCTTTTTATCGCCTCTCGGTATGTCCGCTCACGCGAGGCTGGCGTATTTATCTCATTTATCACCTGGGTTTCTCTGGGCGGCGTTGCTGTGGGTGTGGCGGCGCTCATTACGATCTTATCTGTCATGAATGGGTTTGAAGGGGAGTTACGTGGGCGTCTGCTGACTCTGTCGGCGCACGGTACCATCGAGCGTACTGATGGAGCCCCGCTCCCTGCAATGGCGAGCGTGCTCGGTAAACTACACGCCCTTGCCGGCGTGACTGGAGCTGCCCCCTATATCAGAGCACAGGCACTGATCAGCCATGAAGGTGAAATGAGTGGCGCAACTCTTAGCGGCATAGATCCGGCCCTCGAGTCAGCGGTATCGGGCATTGATGCCGCGCTCGTGTCAGGTACGCTGGATTCGCTGACACCCGGCAGTCATCGATTGTTGCTGGGTCGGGCGCTGGCGTTTCAATTGGGCGTCGCGCTTGGGGATGACGTCAGTGTGATGATTCCTGCAGGTACGGTAGACGGCGAACTGAATCCGAAAATGCGGATGTTTACTGTGGCTGGAATATTTGAAGTCGGTTTGCAGGATCACGACAGCGTGCTTGCGCTTGCAAACCTCAATGACTTGGCTGCTCTTAAGGAATCCACGGGTGCAACAGCCGTCCGTTTAAAGTATCGGGACGTTTACGCCGCGCCAAAAATCACAGCAATGGCTGTCTCAGCACTTGGGCCTGGTTATACAGGTCGTGACTGGACGGTTGAAAATGCCACTTATTTTCGTGCGATCCGCATTGAAAAGACCATGATGACGCTGATTTTGCTGCTTGTCGTAGCCGTCGCTGCTTTTAATATTGTGGCGACCTTGGTTATGGTGGTACGTGCAAAACGCAATGATATCGCCATACTCAGAACATTAGGCTTGCGGTCCGGTTCGGTGGTTGGGGTTTTCCTGTTGCAGGGTGCCGTCATCGGCTGGTTAGGAACAGCGCTCGGTCTGATTTTGGGGCTGTCTCTTGCCGCCCATGTCGATACTGTTGCAACGTTTTTGCAACGGCTGTTGCATTTTCAGATCTTTGACGCTGATGTGTATTACCTCGCGGGCATTCCTTCGCAGATAGAACTGCATGATGTCGTACTGGTGACAGTGGTTTCTTTGGCATTGACGCTACTTGCGACTATCTATCCTGCCCGTATGGCTTCTTTGACGCAGCCGGCAGACGCGCTGCGGTACGAATGAATATTTCTCTGCCCATTGAACTGCGTTTGGCGGTCCGTTACCTGCGCGCAAGAACCGGTAATGGATTTTTATCATTTGGCACCTTAGTCGGCGCGCTAGGCATTGCTGTCGGCGTGATGGTGCTGATTGTCGTGTTAGCAGTGGTTAATGGCTTTGATGTGGAGTTGCGTGAGCGAATCCTTGGAATCACACCCCATGCCACCTTAAGTGGGGTGGACGGACCGTTGCTTGACTGGCGCACGGTTCGCAAGCAGACGCTGCAAGTGCCACGTATCCTAGGTGCTGCGCCTTATATTGAGGAGCGCGTCTTAGTTGCTCATGGTGAGCGGGTGTCGGGCGTACTACTCGATGGCATACGTCCTGACTTAGAGTCGACAGTCAGTCAAATCGGCGAGCACTTGCGCGCGGGTTACCTGCCGACATTACAGGCCGGCAGCTATGGGGTTATTCTGGGTGTAGGTCTTGCGAAAGATCTGGGCGTGGCGGTTGGGGATACGGTTGTACTTGCCGCTCCTAAAGGGAATTCGACCCCAGCCGGCATGCTGCCGCGCGTAAAGCGGTTGAGAGTCGTTGGACTCGTGCAATCAGGACTATATGAATACGATCACAATGTTGCACTAATCCATCTGGATGACGCTGCACGTATTTTTCGTTTAGCTGACGGTGTGACTGGACTTAGGTTGCGTGTGGACAATCCATTTCAAGCGGGCACCATCGTCAGGCAAGTGGCAATAGCCCTTGGCGGTGGTTACTTTATTAGTGACTGGAGTCGTAAACACAGTAATTTTTTCCGCTCGATTGCCACGACAAAATCAATCATGTTCATCATGTTGCTGCTTGTTATAGCGGTAGCTGCGTTTAATATTGTGGCGAGTCTTGTGATGCTGGTGCGCGAAAAACGCACCGATATTGCCATCTTACGGACGCTTGGACTCACCCCAGCAAGCTTGGTTGGCGTCTTTGTATTACAGGGTGCCTTTATCGGGCTTCTAGGTACAGCAATTGGAGTGGTGGGTGGAGTGCTGCTTGCAGAACATGTGACGGAGCTTGTGCACTTGCTCGAGGCTTTATTAGGGACGGCGCTATTTGATGCGCGCGTTTACTATATTGACGAATTACCGTCTGTTGTAAACAGGGGCGATGTGGTGATTATAGCTAGCGTGGGTTGTTGTCTAGGGGTGCTTTCTACGTTGTATCCTGCTTGGCGCGCGGCACGCGCTCAGCCGGCGGAGGCCCTACGGCATGAGTAACGTATTCGATCAGTCTCCCGTTGTGCTTGAAGCGGTCGGGATCGTGCGAGAGTTTCGTCAAGGTCCCGTTGTCTTGCGGGTGCTGGACGGAGTGAACCTGCGTATCGAGCGGGGAGAGCGTCTGGCGATTGTGGGCGCGTCGGGATCGGGCAAAACCACCTTATTACAGGTTCTTGGGGGCCTCGATTTACCAAGCGCCGGTGCCGTGTCGATTGCAGGGCGGCCGATCTCACAATTAAGTGACGCCGACCGTGGGACCTTGCGCAATCAAGCAGTGGGCTTTGTCTACCAGTTTCATCATTTACTTCCAGAGTTTACGGCCCTTGAGAATGTCGCCATGCCACTGTTGATACGCCGTTTGCCGACGCGGGAAGCCTTTTCTCGGGCCGCGGCGGTGCTCGCGCGGGTCGGTTTAGGAGCGCGCTTAACGCATCGGCCGGGCGCTTTGTCGGGTGGTGAGCGCCAGCGCGCGGCGGTTGCGCGCGCGCTCGTCACACGCCCGGCGCTCGTGCTGGCGGATGAGCCCACCGGTAATCTAGATGGAGCGAATGCGGCTCAGGTTTTCGCGCTGATGCTCGAACTGAATGCGGAGTTTGGTGTGAGTCTGTGCATCGTGACCCATGACGAGGCCTTGGCGTCCCGCCTCAACCGGACGGTTGTCTTACGGGATGGGGCATTGCACGAACGAGTGCGTTAAGGGCTGGCAGCGCTAGTAAAAACAAGTATGATCAGTGGCTTAGGTTCGAAAAAGGATGTTGCTTACGATGTGGGAACTCATCAAGGCTGGCGGACCGGTGATGTGGCCAATCATTGCGCTGTCGATCGGGGCTGTTGCGATTATTTGTGAGCGCTTATGGTCCTTGCAAGAGCATCGGGTCATACCAACGGACCTCACCGACAAAATTTGGCGTTTAGTTGAAACGAACCAACTATCTGAGCGGCATGTTATGGCGCTTAGTCAAAACTCGGCCTTAGGCCAAGTACTTGCTGCGGGCTTGACTAACCGGCATCGGCCACGTCCTTACGTCAAGGAAGCGATTGAGGATACTGGCCGTCACGTGGCGCACGAACTTGAGCGGCACTTAAATATGTTGGGCACGATTGCATCGGTATCGCCATTGATGGGGTTGCTCGGGACAGTGATAGGCATCATCACGGCGTTTAATGCCATCACCCACCAGGGCGTTGGCGACCCCAGAGGGTTGTCTGGTGGTATCGGTCAAGCGCTTGTTGCGACCGCGGCTGGCTTGATTGTTGCCATACCCTCACTTGTGGGTTATCGCTATTTACGTGGTCGTGTGGACCAATTGATCGTCGCGATGGAGAAAGAGGCGCTAAAGCTAGTGGAAGCGCTCGATATGCGGCGGGACTCGGATCTGGTTATTGCGCGAGACCGTGCGCGTAACGCCGATAGCGACGGGCAAGCTTCATGAACTTTAGTCGACGCCGTGATCTTGAGCCGGAAATCAACGTGACATCATTAATTGACGTTGTGCTGCTGCTCGTGATGTTTTTTATGCTGTCGACGTCTTTTGTGCAGGATGCGCGTCTGCAAGTGCGCCTACCAGAGGCTAGTGCGAAGCCAGAGACACCCGTGGCCGATGCGGTAACAGTTGTGATCGCTGCTGACGGTAGTTACCGGATTAATGATCGAGCGCTGATCAATCGCAGTCCCGCAACGTTGCGAGCGGCCCTACAGCGCTTCCGCGACACGTCTGCAGGCCAGCGAATCCTCATCCGTGCCGACGCGCGCGCCACACATCAGGCTGTAGTTACGGCTATGGATTTAGCAGGTCGCGTCGGTTTTAGTCAGGTCGACATTGCGACTGTCAACATGCAGCCTTCGAGCTGAGGACAGTCATTTTGAAACCAGCGACTACCTCCAAACCGTTTCAGATTTATGTGCGACTACTGCGTTATGCGCAGCCACACTGGCCAGTTTTCGCCGTTGGTGTATTCGGAATGGCTTTGTTTGCGTCGGTTGATACCGGAACCTCATGGCTGGTGAAGCGATTTTTAGACGGCGCATTTGTTGACCGCGATCCACACACGCTCGTGTTAGTGCCCGGCGGCATATTGCTGCTGTTTTTTGCGCGTGGCGTGGGTGATTTTTTGTCGGTCTATGCGCCAGGCTATGTGGGTCGCCACATCATCAAGCGACTGCGTGGCGAGCTCTTCCGGCATTATCTGGATTTACCAGCGTTGTACTACGACCACACAGCCGCAGGGCAGCTACTTTCGCGCTTGACCTACAACACAGAGCTTGTTGCAGAAGCCGCGACCAATTCAGTTACGGTGCTAATTCGTGACACGCTGACCATTGTCGGCCTCTTGGTATGGCTTTTTTATAGTAACTGGAAGCTTACGGCGATCGTTTTTGCCGTGGCACCGGTGATCATTGTGCTGATCCAAGCAATTAATCGTGCATTTCGGCGCTATGCGACGCGTATTCAAAATTCGATGGGTGATGTCACTCGGGTCGCAAAAGAGGCGATTGAAGGGCAGCGGCTAATCAAGGTTTTTAACGCCCAGCAGCATGAGTCGCGCATGTTCGAGCGCGTCATTGAACAGAACCGATTTCAGAATATGAAGCTATTGCGCGCGCGTGCGCTCAGCAATCCGATTATCCAATTAGTTGCTGCCAGCGTGCTTGCGGCTATCATGTATATCGCCATTCGCAACGTTCTCAATAATGGCATGACGGTGGGTGCGTTTACGTCATATCTTGCTGCGCTATTGTTCCTCACTGCGCCTTTGCGTCGGCTAGTTCAGGTTTTTGGGCCCCTGCAGCAGGGTATTGCTGCAGGTAAGAGCGTATTTGACGTGTTAGACGAGCCAGTTGAAGACGCCGGTGGAACGTACCTGCTGACAGCACGTGGTGATATTGAATTTCAGGAGGTCTGTTTCGCCTATCCCAGCAAGGAAGCTGCGCTGCAGAGCATTTCTTTTTCAGTCGGCCGTGGTGAGAAAATTGCGATCGTCGGGCGATCAGGTAGCGGTAAGTCAACTTTAGTGAGTCTAGTGCCACGGTTTTACGACCCGAGCAGTGGTCGCGTGTTGATAGAGGGCGTGGATGTGCGTGACTGTCGCTTAACGTCATTGCGCGACAACGTGAGTCTTGTTAGCCAAGATGTGGTGCTGATGAATGGCAGTATTCGTGAGAACATCGCTTTTGCTGCTGAAGCACCCACGCCGCAGGCCATTGAGGATGCGGCCCGTGCGGCACATGTGCTTGAGTTTGCACAGCAGTTGCCGGGTGGCCTTGATACGGAAGTGGGCGATCGCGGCGTTTTGTTATCGGGCGGGCAACGCCAGCGTATTGCCATAGCGCGGGCGCTGCTGAAAAATGCGCCGATTTTGATTTTGGATGAGGCTACCTCGGCCCTTGATACTGAGTCTGAGCGAGTCATCCAAAGTGCTTTGGAGCGTTTGATGGTAAATCGGACCACGTTGGTGATCGCACACCGCTTGTCTACTATTGAGAACGCGGATCGCATTATTGTCCTTGAGCCGGGCCGCCTGATTGAGTCGGGCACCCATGCTGAGTTGATGGCGCAGGGCGGCGCCTATGCGGCGCTACATCGGATGCAATTCAACACATGAATGCGCTACACGACTGGCTGCAGCGGGTTTGGTTCAAGGAAGCGCGTGGCGGGTGGGTACTCGCGCCGCTGACCTTGATTTATGCGCTGTTAAGTTTTGTTCGACGCCTGTCATACCAATCGGGTTTGCGTGCGACCATTCGGGTGTCATGTCCTGTGATCGTTGTTGGGAATTTGAGCGTGGGGGGTACGGGTAAGACGCCGTTGAGCATTGCGCTCGCGCAAGGTCTTACGCGTCGGGGCATGCGTGTAGGGATCATCAGTCGTGGCTACGGCGGCACCAGTCGGGGACCGGAGCGTGTCAAAGCCGATACCAGTCCATTCGTGGTTGGCGATGAGGCGGTGGTCATGGCGCGCCGTACGCTGTGTCCGGTGGTTGTTGCGCGCGAGCGAGTGGCAGCTGCGCGCCATCTGGCTCGAGATGTGGATGTGCTGATTTCGGATGATGGCTTACAGCACTTGCGTCTTGCGCGCGACTTCGAAATCGTTGTTGTTGATGGTGCACGTCGCTTTGGCAACGGCAAGTTGCTGCCGCAAGGCCCATTGCGCGAGCCGGTGTCGCGCCTCGCATCAGTGAATGCGCTCGTGATGAACGGCGCTGGGGCGGTCGGTGCTGGTGAGATTGCGATGCGGTTAACCGTTGACAGTTTGGTGGTATTGCAGACGGGTGCGCAGTTGCCCGTCACAGCCTTACAAGGGAAACGTGTTCATGCGGTTGCCGGGATTGGCTGTCCGGAGCGCTTTTTTGACAGTCTGCGCAGTCTTGGGATGGATGTGATTGAACATCCACTACGTGATCACGTCATCCTGCGAGCAAAAGATTTGCAGTTTGGGGACGATTTGCCAGTGGTTATGACGGAGAAGGATGCCGTTAAGTGCGGCTCTTTTGCGGCCCCAAACCAGTATTTTTTAAGTGTCTCGGCAAGCTTGGATGCAGTACCCGGTGAACAATTACTCGATACATTGGAGGCGCTGGTGCGGCGCCCACGGAGCTAGATGTGGATACCAAACTACTTGATGTGCTTGCCTGTCCGGTATGCAAAAGCCCGCTGCACTATTCCCGTGGTACGAACGAGTTAGTATGTCGCGCCGAGAGGTTGGCGTTTCCGATTCGTGACGGGATCCCTGTCATGCTTGAAGAAGAATCGCGTTCCTTGGCAAGCGATGATCCTATTCTTGCGGGCTAATGTTTAAGATCGTTATACCAGCGCGTTATGGGTCAAGCCGGCTGCCCGGCAAACCATTGCTGCATCTCGCAGGCAAGACACTGCTAGAGCATGTGTGGCGCGTAGCACTGCGGGCCGGAGCGCAGGAAACGTTAATTGCGACTGATGATGAGCGTATTGTCAGCGCGGCCCGTGCATTTGGTGCAAGTGTTGTCGTTACGGCGACCACCCATCAGTCAGGGACCGATCGCTTGGCGGAGGTGGCGCGCACGCGTGGATGGGCGTCCGATACAGTGGTTGTTAACCTGCAAGGAGATGAGCCGCTGATGCCGCCAGCGGCGCTGATGCAGGTTGCAGAACTCCTCTTGCAAGACGCTGCCGCAGCCATGGCGACGTTGTCGACACCTATCGAGTCTGCAGCTGAATTCGTTGATCCAAATGTTGTCAAAGTTGTCTGCGATGGGCGTGGTCGAGCCCTGTATTTTAGCCGCAGTCCGATTCCCTTTGAGCGTGACGCTGTGGCGCTTGCGGGAATGCAAAGTGTACCCACGGCGCTGGCCCACCGTCATTTAGGAATCTACGCTTATAGGGTTAGCACTTTGCAGCACTTATCTGCACTGAGTCCGACGCCATTGGAGTTGTGTGAGCGCTTAGAGCAGTTGCGGGCGCTGGAAGCCGGCCTACACATTGCCGTCAATACGGCGGTTGCGGTGGGGGGGCCTGGTGTGGACACCGCCGCCGATCTTGCGACAGTTGAGCGTTTGCTACTGCGAGTGCTTTCCTAAGGTCGTGTCTTGTCGGAGTGTTGTCTATGAGCTTCGAGGCCGGTGTCCTGTTCGTGTGCATGGGCAATATCTGTCGCTCGCCCACCGCCGAGGCTGTGTTTGCAACACGTGCAGCTACACTTCTGCCCACACGGAATCTATTGATTGATTCGGCTGCTACCCACGGGTATCACACCGGACATGCGCCTGACCGACGCGCTCAGCAAGTGGCCAAACGCCACGGTGTGGATTTAAGTTCTCTACGCGCGCGGCAGCTTGTTGTTGAGGACTTCGATCGGTTTGATTATGTGCTGGTAATGGACGAACACAATCTGGGCGATGCCAAAGCCATCGCCCCAAAAACGTACCGAGCGCAACTCCAGCGATTATTAGAGTACGCGCCTGGCAGTGGTGTACTTAACGTGCCGGATCCGTATTACGGCGATTTGCATGGCTTTGATCGCGCGTTTGAGCTCATCGATGCGGCTGCGTGCGGGTTTGCACTGCGCTTGGCAGATACGCTTAGCAAACGCCCGGGCGGTTAAGCCCGGGCATCCATTGCGAGCTAGCTTGCCGACCCCGGTTCCGTGGGTGGGTTTTCGTGTGCCTGCGCCGTTGTATTTGGGGTACTGATTGGAGCCGCCGTTGGCGTCACGGGAGGCGGGGGCGTGTATACCGGCGGCGTGTACGCGGGTACAACCTGAGCTGCAGGCGCCGGTGGCGTATAGGCTGGGGTCGGCGCCACGACAGGGGTTAGTGGCGCAGGTGGAGCAGGCGGCGGTATGTAGGCCGCCTGCGGCGCTTGGACCACTGGTGTGCTAGCGACCGGAGCTGGAGTCGGTGCGCTACGCCATTCGCTCGTTTCGTGCGTGCTGGTCGGTACCGACGGCGCGGTTTGCGCTCGCGGGGCTGGGTTGTCACCGACGCCACGGCCACGCTCATATTCCTCGGGACTCAAAATCGGGTAGCGGCCCGACTCGCCGATGTCCGGAACCGTGCTCTGAAAGAGTTCCTGAGTATTGCTCTGATTGGGTGGATTGGCTGTGCCCATGTCGGAGTTACCACCGCGGCCACCGCGACCGCGACGCCGGCCGCGACGCCGGCCACGACGGGGCTCGCGCTCGTCGCCGGCTGCATCTGGAGCATTGGGTGGAGCGTCTGTCATATGCTGCGAGTCATCGCCGCTCGGCGGCGCGTTGATTGGCGCGGGCCGGGGTTCTGGCCGCCGCGGCTCTAGTCGCGGCTCTAGTCGTGGTTCTAGTCGTGGTTCCTGCCGCGGTGCATCCTGACGCGGCGGACGGGGGTCGCGCCGATTGAGGTCACGCGCGCTGTCAGGGCGCTGTGCATCGGGGCCTGCGTCACGCTTCTGATCGCGGTAACCATCGCGGCCTTCGCTGCGTCGCGGGCCACCACGATCGTCGCGTGGACCACGGTCATCGCGTGGACCACGGTCATCCCGACCTCGGCCCTGACGCGGTCGATCGCGATCGTTGCGGTTGTTTCGCCCGTCGCGATCGCGTCCTTGGCCGGTTCGTCCAACCGGACGGCCGTTACGGCTATCGGTCGTGTTACGCGCGTTACTGCTCGGTATAGCCTCTGGGCGTGAGCCTGAGCCAAAAATGAAGGTCCAAATGCGCGTGAGCAGGTTCGGGGTGTAGCCTGGTGCTGCGTTCTGCGCGATGCTCGTGGGCGCAGCTGGCTCTGCCGTTGCTGACCAGATATTGGCAGGCGGTGGTGCAGTTGCAGCCACCGTTACCGTCTGCACGGCGGGCACTTCGGCCGGCTTTTTGACCTCGACGCCCGGTGCCGTGATTTCTTGCGGCGGCTGGACCGCCATTTCGTAACTACTGAGCGAGTTTTCGAGCAGTCCAGTCTCATCTTCGCGCACGCGCCGCAGCGTGTAGTTAGGTGTTTGCATGTGCGGATTTGGGACGAGAACCAATTCAACGTGGTTGCGCTCTTCCAATGTACGTAGCCAATCGCGCTTCTCGTTGATAAGAAACGTCGCAACTTCAACAGGCAACTGTGCGATGACCTTCGAAGAGCGGTCTTTGCGGGCTTCTTCGCCAATGATGCGCAGAATTGCCAAAGCGAGTGACTCCACACTGCGGATCGTGCCGAGTCCCACGCAACGTGGGCAGGCAATGTGAGTGGATTCGCCCAGCGATGGCCGCAGCCGTTGCCGTGACATCTCAAGCAAGCCGAAACGTGAGATGCGTCCGATTTGAATGCGTGCGCGGTCCATCTTCACGGCGTCGCGGATCCGATCCTCAACAGCGCGCTGATTTTTGGTGGACTCCATGTCAATGAAATCAATCACAATCAGTCCGCCTAGATCTCGAATACGCAACTGACGCGCAATCTCGTCTGCGGCTTCGAGGTTGGTGTTGGTCGCGGTGGTTTCAATATCGCCGCCGCGGGTGGCGCGAGCTGAGTTGATGTCGATAGAGACCAGTGCTTCTGTGTGGTCAATCACAAGGCTACCGCCTGAGGGCAGCGTCACTTTGTGTGAATACGCGGACTCGATCTGACTTTCGATTTGGAAGCGCGTGAACAGAGGTACTTCATCCGCATACAATTTTAGCTTGCGTTGCGCCTCGGGCGGCATGAAGCGCTGCATGTACTCCTGACCGCGCTGGTAGGCGCCGGGGTCATCGATCAGTGCCTCACCAATGTCATCGGACAGGTAGTCGCGCAAGCTGCGAGCGACCGCATCACTTTCCTGATAAACCAGAAAAGGGGCAGGGCGGTCCTTCGCGGCGGCGGCGATAGCCGTCCAGTTTGCGCTTAAGTTATCCAAGTCCCACTTCAGTTCTTCCGTCGAGCGCCCTACGCCAGCTGTACGCACGATGGCGCCCATGCTATCGGGGATATTGAGGCCTTCCATCGCCTCACGCGTTGCGTCCCGCTCCTCACCTTCGATGCGGCGGGAGACACCTCCGGCACGCGGATTGTTTGGCATCAGCACCATAAACCGGCCGGCAAGACTGATAAATGAGGTGAGCGCTGCACCTTTATTGCCACGCTCTTCTTTTTCAACTTGGACTAAAATGTCTTGGCCTTCGGCGAGCAGGTCGCGAATATTGTTCGACCGCGCGCCCTGAGGCTGGTTACGGAAATACTCTTTGGAGACCTCTTTCAACGGCAGGAAGCCGTGGCGCGCAGCGCCATAATCCACAAACGCAGCTTCGAGGCTCGGTTCGAGTCGTGCGATGCGACCTTTGTAAACGTTACCTTTTTTCTGTTCTTTGGAGGCGATCTCTATCGATAAATCGTAAAGTTTCTGACCGTCAACGAGGGCAACGCGCAGTTCTTCTTGCTGCGTTGCATTGATAAGCATTCTCTTCATGGGCCCCTACTTGGGTGTGAGCTGGGGCCGATACTTTGGATGCGCCCATGGCGCGGCGGAGCGTCGCGAACGATGCGAGGCGAGGGCTATTGAGCAGTGGTGCGTCGTCAGCCATCTTCATCATGCGGGCGTGTTACGGAGTCCTGTTATGACCCCCGCACGCACACCCGGCCTGCAGTCCTTCTAGAGCCCGTTGACCGGTCGACACGCTACGCACCCTTCAGGTACGCACAGCGTGGGCGGCGAAATTGCCGCGCATCCGTAAGTCATCGGCCGAACGATGATTCGAACGTCCGAGACGGACGACTCCGAACCAACTAATATGCTGTTGCCGCAACGCTCGCCGAGCTTCAGATCCTCCTTAAGGGGTCCGAATAGGGCGACGCATGTAGCGAAAACCGCGCGTTGGCGCAGGCCACGAAACGCTTCGCGTTATCGTACGCCTCGCCAGATCACGGACGAATCTACCAGACCACTATCGGTAAATCAATGCCTTACGAGTCGATTCAGGAAAATTCCCCAGCAACCAGCCCCGCCACCGGCCCGGCAACTGGCACGGGTGTTAGTCACGTGACGGTCGGTCCCGACGGTGGTGGCCAACGGATCGACAACTGGCTGCTGCGCGAGTTGAAGGGCGTCCCGCGGTCGCGGATTTACCGTATTTTGCGCAAAGGCGAGGTGCGAGTGAATGGAAAGCGCGCCAAACCCGAGTATCGGGTGGTCGCTGGGGACGATATTCGGCTGCCGCCGGTACGGACCCCAACCGAGCAAGGACCTGCGCGGGTGCCCGACCGGGCGCTGGCGGACATTGAAAGCAGTGTGGTGTACGAGGATAAGGATCTGTTAGTCATTGCCAAGGCCTCTGGGGTGGCGGTGCATGGTGGCAGTGGACTGTCCTTTGGGGTCATTGAGGCGCTGCGCGCCTCGCGCCCGAGCGAGACTTTGGAGTTGGTGCATCGACTGGATCGAGATACCAGTGGTTTGTTGATGGTGGCGCGTAACCGTACGGCGCTGCGCGCTTTGCATGGACTTCTGCGTGATGGTCTCGTGGAGAAGCAGTACCTCGCACTCGTGCAGGGGTCGTGGAATCTCGGCACCAAAACGATCGACGTTCCACTGGAGACGCGTGCGCGTCAAGGTGGCGAGCGGGTGGTGAAAGTACAGGCGGGGGGCAAGGAGTCTCAGTCGACGTTCACACCGGTTGATTTTTTTGGAGCCACTGCAACTTTGCTGCAAGTGAGTATCGGGACCGGACGTACCCATCAGATCCGCGTACATGCGGCACATGCCGGGCATCCGGTGGCCGGTGACGACAAGTATGGAGATCGCGAATTCAACGCCTGGCTGGCAACCGTGGGCCTTAACCGGATGTTTTTACACGCCCAGACGTTGAGTTTTGAATGGCCTGGTTCGGGTAAGGTATTTTCGCTCAGTGTCCCGCTGACACCTGAGTTGGTTGCTATTATTGATCATCTGACCGCAGAGCGCTCCAAGCGCAGTAGCAGGCGCCGCCGATGAATAACGAACATCCGCTATTTGCCAATAATCGCAGTTGGGTGCGCTCCGTCAACGCGAGCGATCCTGGTTTTTTTGCGACCCTATCGCGCCTGCAGTCACCGAAGTTTTTATGGATCGGCTGCGCGGATAGTCGCGTACCAGCCAACGAAATTGTGGGCTTAAAGCCTGGCGAGATGTTCGTACATCGCAATGTGGCGAATGTCGTGGTGCACACGGATTTGAACTGTTTATCGGTGATCCAATATGCCGTGGATGTGCTGAATATCGACGACATTCTGGTCGTGGGCCACTATGGGTGCGGCGGTATTGCAGCAGCGCTTGCAGGCCAGCGGTTAGGACTCATCGATAACTGGTTGCGTCACGTGCAGGACGTCATGCGTCGTGGTGAGCAGTTGCTTGAGCCGTTGACTACGGTCATGGCACGTCAGCGTTTGCTGACTGAGTTAAATGTGATTGATCAGGTCGCAAACGTGTGCCAAACAACCATGGTTCAAGCTGCTTGGGATCGTGGCCGCACGGTGCAGGTGCGCGGTTGGATCTATGATCTGACTGATGGTTTGCTGCAGGATCTTAGTATGTGTGTGGGCCCGGGCGACGATGTCGGCGGCTTGCAGCGTACCGCTGCGCTTGCCGCGGCACAGCGCGCCATGAAGCGCGCAGCGCAGAGTTGAGCTGTGAGCGATGTCGCTCTCGCGCTCAGTTTAACCAACGAGTGGGTTATGGCCGCTTAAGCGTAGTGCGTTGGCAACGAAGATGAGCGGCAGTCCAATGAGCGCCGTGGGATCATGGCTGTCGATGCGCTCGAACAAACTCACCCCCAGGCCCTCCGAGCGAAAGCTGCCAGCGCAATCCAGTGGTTGATCCAGTTCTACGTACGTCGCGATTTCTGTCGCGCTTAAGAGTCTGAATTGAACGCGGGTCAGATCAAGGTGATCTTGCCGCGTGCCATCGGGACGTAGGATCGTGACCGCGGTGTAAAAATCGACGGCTTTGCCGCTCGCGGCCGAAAGATCGCGGATGGCGTTCGCTGTGGTGCCCGGTTTGCCAAGGATTGAGCTGCCGTTAGCAGCCACCTGGTCGGCGCCGATCACAACGGCGCTTGGGTGCGCCGCAGCCACCGCGGCCGCTTTGAGTGCGGCGAGGCGCACAGCGAGCGCCGCCGGCTGCTCGCCCGGTAGACGGTCCTCAAGGACTTGGGGTGCGTGGCATTCAAAAACCACCCGCAAGCGGCTAAGGAGCTCGCGCCGATACACGGAGGTGGAGGCTAAAATCAGTGGGGAAGGCGTGAGAGTCATAAGTTCCGGATTCTACAGCTTTCTAAATCAACACCTTGGCGTTTGCTCGTTTTGACACAGCAGGCTTGCATCACTATCATAAGCGGCCCTATGGCGAGCCAACTCCAGGACCCGCTGGACGTGGGGCAGCTCGCGGCCCAGCGTACCCGGCTAGAACATGACTACCCACTGGGTAGGTTCTCCCGTTTGCGCGACAGTCTTGCACGGCCAGACGGCGTGGCGGTTGTGGATTTTCGGTTTCATTCAGCCGGGGCATACCCTGCGCTTGAGGGTGCGGTGCGGGCGCGGGCTTGGTTGATCTGTCAGCGCTGTTTGAAGGAATTCGAGGCGTCGCTGGAGTCGCCGGTGCGGGTGGCCTTTGTCGCTCGAGATGCGGAGGCTGGGCGCGTGCCCGATGCCTATGATGCGGTGACCGCGCCTGGTGGTCATTTGCTGCTTGATGAGTTTGTGGAAGATGAATTGCTGTTGGCGGTGCCGCTTGTGCCAATGCACGCGACGCCCGCCGATTGTGCGATGCGAAAGGCGATGGTGGTGGCAGAAGTGGCGGCGGCAGAAAAACCTGCACCCGTTGTGCCCACCCAGCGTCCTTTTGCGGATTTGCGGAATTTGCTTAAGCGTTGAGTTTTAGGAGTACACGATGCCCGTTCAGAAAAGCAGGAAGACACCGTCGAAGCGCGGCATGCACCGCTCGCACGATCACTTGACAGCGCCAGCGCTGTCGATCGATCCGACCTCCGGTGAGACGCACTTGCGTCATCGCATTAGCCGCGATGGGTACTACCGCGGCAAGAAAGTGATTGAGACTCCCGTAGAGACTACCGAGGAGTAGTCGCTAGGCGACACGACTCGCCTTCGGCAAACGCCGGTGCATCACCGACTGTCTATAGCGATCGACGCGATGAGCGGTGACTTAGGTCCCGCTTGCTGCGTGGCCGGCGCGATCGACGTCTTGCGATCGACGCCGGACCTTGAAATTACCCTAGTGGGCATTCCGAGCGTGCTTGAGCCACTGCTATTACGGCTCAGTGACGCTGTGCGCGAGCGAGTGCATTTGTACGCGGCGACTCAGGTTGTAGGGATGGATGAGCGTCCGCGCGACGTCGTTCGGCACAAAAAAGACTCCTCAGTGCGCCGTGCGATTGATCTGGTCGCAAATGGACAGGCAAGCGCCTGTATCAGTAGTGGCAATACCGGCGCGCTCATGGCGACGTCTCATTTTGTGCTTGGCATGATCGCAGGCATTGAGCGACCAGCGATTGTGGCAAATATTCCGGCGACCGGTGGACATACCTGCATGCTGGATCTAGGTGCCAACGTGAGTGCCACACCCGCGCAGTTATTTCAGTTCGCCGTGATGGGATCCGTGATGGCGCACGACGGCGCTCGGGCGGCCCAGCCGCGCATCGGGCTTCTCAATGTGGGTGCAGAGGATATCAAAGGCAACGATGTGGTGCGCGCCGCCCATGCGCTGCTGAAACGGTCACGCCTCAATTACTGCGGCTATGTGGAAGGCGGTGATATCTTTACAGGTGCCGTCGATGTCGTTGTGACGGACGGTTTCACCGGTAATGTTGCGCTTAAAACTATGGAAGGCTTGGCACGCATGCAAAGTCGCGTGATACGCGAGGAGTTGACTTGTTCTCGGTGGCGGCGTTTGGGATCTTTGCTTGCCTTACCAGCGTTGCGAGGTGTGCGTCGGCGCTTCGATCCGCGTCGCTATAACGGCGCGAGTATGGTGGGTCTTGCTGGGATCGTGGTAAAAAGTCACGGTAGTGCAGATGCGGTGGCATTTGCACATGCTGTGCGTTTAGGTATCGATGAGGCGCGCCGTGGAGTACCCTCGAAAATTAGCATGACACTTAAAGCGCAGGTAGCCTGACATGTACTCACGTATCGCTGGTACCGGCAGTTATCTGCCGACTAAAGTACTCACAAACGCGGATCTTGAGACGATGGTCGATACCACGGATGAATGGATCCGTTCGCGTTCCGGAATTGAGCGTCGGCACGTAGCGGCTCCCGAGGAGTCGACCTCGACCTTGGCAGCTGAAGCGGCGCGACGTGCCATGGACGCCGCCGGTGTGACAGCGGCTGATATCGACTTCGTGGCAGTGGGGACTTGCACCCCCGATTTTATCTTCCCCAATGTTGGCACCCTGGTGCAACGGCACTTGGGGATTCATGACACGCCTGCTTTTAGCATTGAAACAGCTTGTAGTAGTTTCATGTACTCGTTGTCGATGGCGGATAAATTCATTCGTTTAGGCGAGGCGAAGTGCGCTTTAGTGATAGGCGCTGAGTGTTTGTCGCGGATTGTTGATTGGAGCGACCGCACTACTGCTGTGCTGTTTGGTGATGGGGCTGGGGCCGTGATTCTCACCCCGAGTGAGACGCCCGGAATCGTGACCACGCTATTGTCAGCCGACGGTCAGTACAGCGATCTTTTGTACTTCCCGTATGGGCCTTCCTCTGGCTTTGACAAGCTGCGCGCCGGGGCACCGGGTGGCATTTCGATGAAGGGCAATGAAGTTTTTAAAGTCGCAGTGAATACGCTGTCGAGTCTGGTGGATAAAACGCTCGCGAAAGCAGGTATTGATAAAAGCGAAATCGACTGGTTAGTCCCGCACCAGGCCAACCTGCGCATTATTCAGGCAGCAGCTCGTAAGCTCGATTTGCCGCTCGAGCGCGTCGTTATCACGGTACAAGAGCATGGCAATACGTCATCGGCTTCGATTCCCTTAGCGCTTGATGCGGCTGTGAGAGATGGCCGTATACAGCGCGGACAACTGTTGCTGCTCGAGACATTTGGCGGCGGGTTTACCTGGGGATCTGCCTTGGTGCGCTATTGATGGCGCGTTTTCTCTCATTCGTGATAGGGCGGCGCTTTAAGATTGGCGTTGGCTTATTGGCTGCGTTGTTGTGTGAAGCAGGCGTTGTGCATGGCGCTGTGTTAGCACTACAGGCTGATTCTGAGTTGGTCGGTGAATACAGTGAGGTGAGCGCGGTACACGCGGACACGCTGATTGATATTGCCAGGCGATTTGGTCTTGGTTATGAGGAAGTGGTGAATGCCAATCCTGGTGTAGACCCGTGGTTACCGGGTGAGGGTGTGGTGATTCGTTTGCCGCTACGACGCGTTTTGCCCGATACGCCCCACGAGGGTATCGTGGTGAATCTGCCTGAGCATCGGTTGTACTACTATCCACCGGCCAAAGCAGGTGAGTCGCGGGTCGTTGTGACCTATCCGATCAGCGTGGGTAAAATGGATTGGTCTACGCCCATTGGGTTGACTCACATTGCGGCCAAGGTCAAAGACCCCGTGTGGTATCCGCCGGAGTCAGTGCGCTATGAGCATGCGCAACGCGGCGATAGTTTGCCCAAAGCTGTGCCAGCAGGACCTGATAACCCTCTGGGCCTTTACATGATGCGACTCGCCATTCCTGGAGGCGCATACCTGATACACGGCACGAATAAACCTGCGGGAGTCGGTATGCAGGTGACGCACGGTTGCATGCGCCTATATCCAGAGGACATTGAAGAGCTTTTCAAGAGGGTGGCAGTTGATACGCCAGTGCGTATCGTGAACCAGCCGCACAAGGTCGGCTGGTTAGAGGGTCAGCTGTATGTCGAAGTCCACCCACCGCTTGAAGCGAGTGACCGCGGTGTTTATGAGCCGGATCGCACTGCGCTAGCGCGGTTGGTGGTGGCAGCTGTACGTAATAAAGCGCGTGTTGTAGGCGTTGAATGGGTGCGTACCGAGTCAGCTTTTTTAGAGGCACGTGGGATTCCGGTGCCAGTGACACAAGTGGAGCTGGCCACAAACTGAATTGCTACGTTGTTAGAGTGTTGTTTAGCGTGTTGTGACGTGTGCTAGGCGATCGCGCCAGCCAAGCCGCCTAAGAAACGAATGTCTATAAATGACAACGCCGCGGATCTCCGCGGCGTTGTGTTGCATTGGCCAGCCTATTGGTGGCTAATGACTTACTTCGACATCGACTTCTTGAACAAGCGATCGATTTTCTCGTTGGTCGCATCGCAGCACTGTTGGCTGGCTTGTGCGGCTGAAGCGGCAGCATCCGCTTTGCTCTGCGCCTGTTGGGCGGCAGTGGCGGCAGCTTGCGCGGCCTTGGCAGCGCTATCGGCAGTTGACTTGACGCTATCGGTGGCAGCAGCGAGCTTGCTAACCTGAGCCTTTAGGTCGTTCACTTCTGACTGCAGCGGCTTTAAGTCCGTGCAACCAGCGGCTAAGACTACGAGCGCAACAGCGCCAGCTTTAAGAAATGTGTTCATGTATAACTCCGTTGACAACAATTAACGACCGAACGCCGGCCGGTCGAGCGACCGAGCGGGGACGTAAAAACGCCACTTAACTTAATTTTATCTGAATATGACACTCTGTGCCAATGCACATGCTTCGCTTTTCGAAGCATGTTCAGGCGCGTTCATAGGATGCCACGGTGGTGGTATAGGCACGTGCGTAGATACCACAGTCGCCCTTGTACCTGTGTAGTGGTGTGGTCGCAGGATCCATCTGAGGCCGTGCACTTGCGCATCTTAAGCGTGGCTTTTTTAGTGCATGGCGAGTGTACGTGGGGCGTCTGCGTGAATGCTGGCGCGGGCCTGAGTGGTGCGCCTAGGTCATAGAGTGTCGGCGGTGGAAGAGGTGAAGTTATTTGGTGTTTGCCAGACGCCGCGGGCGGGAGAAAATGGACAAAAGGCGCTCTAGCTACCGTATTCCAAAAATAAATTCATAATACTATCAATTGACTATAAGGCTTTCATGTGTAGTTCTGGCATGAGTGCTTGTACACGTCGTGTAGCTGTATATAATCACAGTTTCTGTACATATATACAGGTGATGTATGACTGACCTAACTCCCCGCCAACGCCAGATTCTGGAATTTATCCGTTCGCAAATTGACGAATCCGGTATGCCGCCCACCCGGGCTGAAATCGCCACTGAGCTTGGCTTTAAGTCTGCCAATGCCGCTGAGGAGCACTTGCGCGCCTTGCAGCGCAAGGGCGCCATTGATCTTGTGCCTGGTATGTCGCGTGGTATTCAACTGAAAGACACCATGCGTGATCAGATAGGCCTGCCACTGATTGGGCGCGTTGCAGCCGGGCGCCCGATCATGTCCGAAGAGCACATTGAAGGGCGCTTTCATGTGGATCCGGAGCTCTTCAACCCTCGGCCACATTATTTGCTGAAGGTGCAGGGCATGTCGATGAAAGATATTGGCATCATGGATGGTGATCTAGTGGCGGTACACCGTACACCCGAAGTGCGTAATCGTCAGATTGTGGTTGCGCGCGTCGATGACGAAGTGACGGTGAAGCGATACCGCCAGGAAGGCTCAGTCGTGTGGCTCCTACCCGAGAATACCGACTTTGATCCAATTCGTGTCGATCTCAAAGAGCAGTCCATGTTGATTGAGGGCGTGGTTGTCGGTGTCTTACGTCGCGGCAATAAAAACGATTTTCTGCAGTAGCCTGTAACGGCAAGAGCCGTTATGGGTGATGGATGCTTTGCGCTATGCAGTCTACACTCGATGCACTGCTTGCGAGCACGGCTGTCTGGCGTGCTCGTGATAAGGCACGTTCCCCAATCCGACCCTGTATCGACAGTGGTTGGCCACGGTTGAATGTCTGTCTCGCGGATGGCGGCTGGCCGCTGGCTGAGCTAATCGAACTGTTGCAGCCCGCAGCGGGTGTCGGTGAGTTACAGCTGTTATTGCCAGCATTGCGTGCGCTTGTGAGTCCGTTGCATCCAGCACCTCGTTGGCTTGCTTGGATTGCGCCTCCTTATATCCCGTATGCGCCTGCACTCGTGCAAGGCGGCTTGCCACTTGAACGCGTGCTATGGGTCACAGCCCAGACGTTAAGCGATCGGATGTGGGCTATGGAAGAGGCGCTTCGTTCTGGCAGTTGCGTGGCGGTTTTGGCGTGGCTCGATAGCGTAGAGCCTCGCTGGTTACGACGCTTGCAGCTAGCTGCAGCGCACAGCCACAGTCTTGTAGTCGTATTCCGATCACTGTCATGCAAAGAGCAGCCTTCGCCAGCGAGTCTACGTATGGTGCTTGAACCCACGTCTGAGGGGCTGGATCTATTGATTTTCAAGCGCCGCGGCAGTGGTCCTGTGCGAGTCTGCGCTGTGTTGCAAGGTTGATGTATGCGCCAGCGCAGAGTACGTGCACCTTCAAGCGCCACTGCGCGGCGAGGTGCTAATAACCATGAACTGACGGGCGATTTATTTGCGCCTGTCACGCGCGAGGCGATGTTAACGGAGCCATCAAAGCAGTTGCTGCCAATGCCTGCCTTGGTGCCAGTATCGCGGCGCACATTGCCGCCTCTTTTATGGCTTGCGCTGCAATTCCCCGATTTACCGTTGATGGCAATTAAGCGTAGGCACGACTTGTTAGCGCAGCCGCGTGTGGTGGTAAGCGCGCTCGGCGCTCACGGTGTGGTTGTGGCGCTTAACGCTGCTGCACGTACTGCAGGCATCGTGATTGGCATGTCGATAGGAGCTGCACAAGCGCAGGTTGCAGTTTTGGATCTTTGCGTACGCGATCAAGTCTTAGAGATGCGCGAGCTTGAGCAGTTGGCACATTGGGCGCGTTGTTATACCTCATGGGTCAGTCTTGCGCCGCCTAATGCACTCTTGTTGGAGGTGCAGGGCAGTTTGGGGTTGTTTGGTGGAGCGCAGTCTTTGCTTGAGCGCATACAGGTAGAGACTGTGCGGCAAGGGAACGCAGTACGCTTAGGTATAGCGCCTACAGCTCGCGCGGCGCTGTGGTTGGCGCAAGGAGCTAATGGCAGCATGGTGTTGTCACGAGCGCTTTTAGCAGGTGTGCTAGGTCGGCTGCCGGTAACGGTTACTGGCTGGCCCTCACAGGTTCTGAATGACTGTGCGCGGCTTGGTATTGCTGACTTAGCTGATCTTTATCGTTTGCCGCGAGCAGGACTCAGTCTGCGCTTAACGCCACAGCGTCTAGCAGAGCTTGATGAAGCATACGGACGTTATGACATACCACGCCGCCGTTATGTGGTGCGTGAACGGTTTCGAGGTGATGTCGATCTGCTGTTTGAGGCTGAGAATAGTGCAGCACTGCTGCCGTATTGTGAGCGGCTATTGATCGAGATGGAGCGATTTTTGCGCGTACGTGGTGCGGGTGTTGCGCGGATTGTGTTGCTGCTTCGTCAGCATCTAGGTAAGTCGCAACGTGTTCCGCTCGGGCGGTCTCGTGCTACCGCGTGCGCAAAAGATTGGCAAAGTTTGCTATGTGAGCGTTTGGCGCGTGAGCAGTTGCATGCGCCAGTGGTGTCTATCGGTTTGCGTAGCGATACGCCATCACCGCTCGAGCAAGATACTGCGGTGCTACCGGAGATTACAGACACAAACACTAACCGAGAGTGTCTCGTATTACTCGATACGCTGATAGCACGTTTAGGTTCGCATCGAGTACATGGGTTAAAGCTACTTTCTCAGCATCGTCCTGAGATGGCATGGCGCGCTGTTGCTCCTGTAAAAGATCTGGCAAATATGCGATTGCCGGTAATCGAGACTACGCATAACTCTCGACCTATATGGCTGCTGTCAGTGCCACAACCACTATCCAATGACAGCGGTATTCCGCAGTATAGTGGTCCGTTGCGGCTCACTTCTGAGCTTGAGCGTATCGAGAGCGGCTGGTGGGATGGATACGCAATTGCACGCGACTACTATCGGGCGGTCACCTCTCAAGGAGTATGTGTGTGGGTTTTCCGTGAACACCAGACCCGCGAGTGGTTTTTGCACGGCATCTTTGGCTAGTCACGCGCATGAGTATCGCACTACCTGACTATGCTGAGCTGCACGCAATTTCCAACTATACTTTTTTAACTGGTGCATCGCATCCAGAGGAACTGCTGGAGCAGGCAAACGCGCTCGGATATAAAGCGCTTGCACTCACTGATGAGTGTTCACTTGCCGGCGTGGTGCGTGCCCATGTAGCAGCCAAGGCCCTCGCATGCCAACTAATTATTGGGACCCAGCTGACGCTGACGAGCGGTCTGCGGTGTGTTTTGCTTGCGAGCGATCGCGCCGCCTATGCTGCCTTGTGCCGGTTAATTACGCGAGCGCGTCGCGCTGCCGAGAAGGGCCATTATTTAATAACTCCCGCTGATCTGTGTCACGACCCGCTCCCGGGTGTGTTGTGCCTGTGGCTGCCTGGAGCCGCGGCTGAGCGTACCGATCTTCAGTGGTTGCGCGAGCGATT